>JRYH01000449.1_pt1 | contig 35156 bp, 32 predicted proteins | sample 235351 | NCBI WGS metagenome assembly JRYH01 (sample SAMN03074221, study PRJNA261480) | activated sludge metagenome | biome: Wastewater Treatment Plant; feature: Wastewater; material: Activated sludge; isolation source: activated biomass of a wastewater treatment plant treating wastewater... ...
AGGATGAAGGTCGGCTACGGTTTAAGTCGTTTGTCGGGGTCGGAACGGGATATATGTCCAGCAAATAAGCATCCATAAAGTTGGATGGCCAGCGCCGTTATGGAACCAGCTTGATATCGACGCAAAGCCGAGAAAGCCGACGTCCGTGGAACCGTTCATCCGGCTTCGTATCCAATGTGTGGGAATGGCTGCTAGGAGAAGCAGACACATGCTTGCATTTCTATCGGGGCAGACCGAGCGCAAGCAGTTAATCAGTTGCGAAACACAAGTCGCTCGGTTGAACCATCCCGTGCATGGAATGAGACCCAAAGGCCGTCCTGAGTATCGATTGTGCCAACAATCACCATCAAGAACCCCGGCAACTGATGCTTCGACGATTTCACTAGATCGACCATGCTGCTCAAATCAAGCGAAGATGGCGTGGGACTGTCCTCTGGATGAGTGTGCCAATCTCCTACGTAGTGAAGCCCGTCACTAAAGGATATATTAATCTCGGCTTGATCGTCCTTGCGGCTCGGAAAAAAGTGAAACCGTCGACGATAATCGCTGCGTCGCGGTCCTGTAGCTTTGATGATTTCCCAGCTCTTTCCGTTGATACGGGCAAACAGTTGACCGCCTGCCTCGGATTTCCAGAACGCATCTTGCTTGTTTTTTTGGAAGTGCTGAAGAACTTCGGAGCTGAATGACGCCTCGATAGGTGGTGCTTCAAGATACAGGACGTGACCGGGTTCTAAGAATGGCATGAGCATCCTTCTTTTTCCGGCCAAGCACACGGCACTATCGTTCCTCCGGCAGGCGGCGAACCGTGCTCGGCAATCCAGCTCGGACTCCAATCGGCATCGGCAGCGTTCAAGTTCGCCTTTGGACATACCCATACGCGGTGGACTGCGGCCTTTGCTTTGCCGAGCAGAACATCGAGGGCAGTGCCTGCGATCATTGCCTGTGCGGGTGCCATATCGATGGCGCCATACAGACTTATACCTCCACCACACCCTGCAGGTATTCCGTTCGATCCCCGAACGACAGAGAACAGCGGCTCCCCTGTCACGCTGAAACCACATCGGAAACAAGGGGAATTGGAATCGAGCGCTACTGCATGGGCTGCAAGGGCTGATTCCTCCAGCCAGCCATATAAGACCGGAACTGGAAGTGCTCCACTCTGCTGAAGGTCGCTCAGTGCACTCTCTGCATTCCAGTTGGCACACGTTGTAACAATAAGATCTGATGCCTCGAAGATTTGGCGGTTCTGCCTGTAAAGATCCAGCCACGTCGTTGGGTAACCTGAGACTTGAGCCAATGGGTACTTGGCCTGGAATTCTGAGGTAAGGGCTTCCGCCTTATTGTGCGCCACCGACGTCGCTCCGAGTTCATGGCGCTCGATATTCACCCATCCCATCGTATCAGGGTCGATAAGGAAAATCTCTTCTACGCCGCTTTGGAGGAGCAGCTTCGCTATTCCAGATCCAAGTGAGCCACATCCTATCAACACTACCTTCTTCGAGGATAACTCTGCCGGCAGGTACGAGGGACGGCGCGATTTTGCACCATCGACCTCGTCAACGCGCATCCTCTTAAGCTGCAGTCGTTGGGCCAAGATGGCAGGAGGAACTTTGCCAGGCCTGAAACCCTTGTTGAGAGGGTCCTCTACTTTTCTCCCGGGCCGATAGGGCGCCGACTTTTCCTCAATCCTTATTCCACCTATGCCAGCAGGCCTGTTGCCTCCCGCAGGCCCCATCAGCACCCCCGCAACCGGCAAGTTCGGGTTGGTCAGAAGCTCATCGAGTACTTGAAGCCCATCATCGGAATTGCTTGCAACGAACCGCCGCAATTCATCGACTGACGTGGGGTACTCATCTGGCCGTGGAAGCCGCTTCATCCAAATGGCGAACGCAGGCTTCAGCACTGCGTTTGCAGAACGCTTCGTGTTCTTCAGAAAGCGCGTCAGAAGTGCCGCATCGTCCGCGACGTAAGTAATGTTACCTGACCAACCAACAATTTTCCTGCTCGGCCCCTTGGGAGCGACCAGTGTGCGAAGGGGAACCTCATCCTGTTCTTCACGCCGCCAGTAGGCACCAAAATCGTGCTGAAAATCGGCGTCGTTTTCCTTGGCCACGTTGCCCTCAAGAAGGCTAACGGCCTCGCGGTACACATATTCGACCACACCGACGGGGTTTAGCGTGTCAAACTGCCCCCCATCACCCGCTATACATATCTTCCCCTTATCCTCTAGGTGCGGTCCGCTTAGGAGCAACGGTCGACCCTCAATAATGAGGCGCGGCTCCGAATAGGGAAAATCCTGATCAAGCACCAAATGGAGGCTTCCACTCTCTTCAAAGGGAAGCCTCCACCCGATGGCTGCGTTCGCGACAGGAGTTGCGTCAAGCTCCTGCGTGGATAGTTGACTCGCTTCCTTGAATTTGGATTCCACCCATCGGCTGACCTGGTCCAGGGCAGCTTTGTGGTTCTCTAGTGGTGAGGCCACGGGTCAACCAAACCTTCCATAACGACCGCCACCTTGCTTCTGAACCGGTGCGGTGGGGCCACCACCCACAAAAACACGTTCCCCACCTTGAGGCTCCGGCTGTTCGGAGAACCAATCAGTGTTGAAGACCTTGTCCCATGCCTTCATTGCTTCGGCATGTGTGCACTCAGCCTCGTCCAGCACATCAAGGTGCGGCAGGTTCTCTTTCAATTTCTCGCGAAGGAACGGGAGGCGAGGATCATCGACCCCGCTAATAACTTCCCCAGTGAGTGTCGGGTGGGCAACATCCTTCTGTGCCCGCGCCTCAATGTTACTCATGACAATGCGCAGGGAGATGTCATCCCGACCACTGTGGGGGTAGAAGTGATCGGAAACCAGCTTGGTGATCATGAACCCCGTGGCAATCTTGCCCTTCCAGGAAGGTCTGCTGCGGGCAAACATCTTCAGCAGCTTGACGACCCTAAGGTATTGCCCCTCGCTGTCATCGAAATCTGGGCTCAGGTTCTTATTCTGCCTCTTGAACCATTTCGTCACCTCCTTCGGGTCGGATGACTTCCAATCGGCGCTGGCAAGCTCATACCTTTTGGTCTCTATACCGGTCCACTCGTCCTTTTCGACGATTTCGCGATACGACGGCACATCAACATGGAAGCCCTCGTTGTAGTATACGCGCACACAGTTCTTCAGCGCTTCAGGCTGCTTAGTGAACCGGTCGTCTTGTAAGGCATCGCAGACCATCTGGCGGACAGCCAGCGCGCTCATTTCCCCACCTTGCGGGCCTACAAGAGCATCCTTGCGAAAGTAGGCTCCATCGTCGATATCGTAATCATTGTCCGCATCTTGGATCATCGTGCGCATGGCGTATGAGCCTTGGGACCACATTCCGTAGGGTTGTGGTTTCTCATCCGCCTCAAGCCCGCCTTTCAACCTTTGACGGTTCGTATTCCGGCGGTCGCGCATCTCCGTGCGCTCTTCCGATGGAAGAGCCACTTTCTTATTGTAAAATTTCAGGATCTGGGCGGAAGTATCATGCATTTTCTTGATCTTTCTTCATTTCTGGAATGGCATTGAACAATCTTAAAATGGCCCCGCCTTCACTATCCTTCGCGTCATCGCATCGGCTCTTTGTAATGTCCACATCCGTTCGAGCTTGGCCCACAAGGGCGTCCATCGCTGCCTTGCTGGTGTTGTCGAGGTCCAGATAAGGCATCACAGATGCCGCAACCTTGTCGCTGGGAAAGCGGCAAACGTTCACTGCGCGGCCATGCCTGTGAAGCTCGTTGGCGAGAAGTCTGGCCATGTGATCGAAGGCCGTTTCCTGAGCGGCAATACCAAGCTGGGCAGCTTTTGCCCCGAACCGCCAGTCATACAAGCTCCGGTCGAGATCGGCGGAATCCACATGCTCGCCCTCGGGGCGTGGACATGTGCCCATGGCAAAGATGTCAATCTCGGTCTCCCGCGCAGTTGCTCGTAGAGCATCTAGCATCCCAACGAGTACGGGGTTGTTTGCCCACAGCCCGCCGTCGGCAAATACCCGCGGCGGATCTAGACCGTCCGCTGGCTTAAAGGATGCTAAGGATCGAAAAACCGGAGCGGCTGAGGATGCGAGGCAAGCATCCACCAAGCGGGTGTTGTCATCCCTGTCTCCGCCAAGGTGTGCGGATTTGAATACGAAAGCGCGGTGGCGGCTCAATTCGACGGTGGGTATGGCGAGAGCAATACCGCGGCGCGCATAGAGCTCTCCAATGGTGGTTTGACCGAAAATACCGGTAAGGCCTTCTTCCAGGGCTTTCGCACCCCGTTGCAACCTGCTCCTTCTCCCAAAAAAGTTCAAAACGACCTTTAGCCCATCGTAGACAGGCTGCTCAAATATTCTTGGCCCATACTCTCGGTAGAGCCCAACCACCCTGTCCATACGAACGCCCGCCGCCAGGGCGCAGGCAATCATTGCCCCAGTGCTCGTCCCGACAATGAGGTCAAATCCTTTGCCGAGATCGAGGTATTCAACGTTGCGGCGATGTGAGAAGGAATCGATAAGGCCATGCAGATAAGCGGCGGTATAGATGCCGCGCATGCCGCCACCGTCGAGACTGAGTACGCGATATCGTTCCGCCATGCCTTCCCCGACAACGGGCTCGGCGAACCGAGCGCCAACCTTACCAAGCTATTCACCACGTCCCCTATTCCAATCACTCCGCGAGCGTGCCATGGGCGACCCAATACCACTATTTCCGACGACTACCGCTAATGGGTCAGCTCTCTCCTCAGCTTCACCCGTAAAGCGTCAAGGCGCAAATTTTGATGCGAGGCGTGAAAGGAAACTTCTCTGCGGCCTCAGCAAACCCAGCATCGCCTCTTCACTCGGCACGCCTTCAGCTTGTGCAAAATACTCCCGCGCCGCGCGCCGGTATTGTTCGTCATTCGGGATCGGGAGCCTCATAAAGGGGCCGTTATCGTCGAACAGCGTCAACCGCATCATCTTGCACTGGTTCAGCGTCGCCAGAAACGACTCCGATCCCTCCCTCTCCATCGGCATGATCATTAGCGCCCCGTTGCCGGAAGGTCCGCAGCGCACCGTAACCACTTTCGCTTCTGCCGGAGCATCGTCGGCCGCCAGTTGCGCCGGAACGTAGCCGGGATCGCCCTCTAAATAGTTCGGATAGAGGTGAAGACTGATATGCGTGTGGTAGCCGCCTAGTACCATGTTCGGCGAGGTGTCGATATGGATCTGCAGGACGTGCTCGGCACCGTCTCCCATCAGGCCGGTATAGCCGAACTGCTTTTTCAGCGTCCCGTCATGAACGATCCAATCCGATTGCTGTATGTGGAGTGGCATTGCTGGCTCCCCCGAATGTCTGGACTCGCTTTCTTGATGCTAGCCTCATTCCATCAAGTGCGCGGCACCTCGGCCGGCGCTTTGCGGTGGAAAACCATCCGTCTACCACGCCCGACCTTCACCTCACACATCCCCCATCCGATTATCGTCGCTCTATGCGCCCGGCGTACTGACTGAAATCGTTTCGAAACTACGCCGCAAATGCGCTCCATTGCCATTTTCAACATCCGGCGTGATTGTCATCAGACCGGGAGGCTGCGATTGGGGCCTGAAGACCAGATCAGAGACCTGGATCTGTTGAGCGCCAAGCTCTACAGCCAGGGCCGGTTTGCTGAATCCCTAGCGAACCTCGAACAGGTTGTCCGGCTGATCGAACAGCACCGCGGCCCCTCCGATGCCAGCCTCGGCTCTCCTTTGCATAATCTGGCGTTGCTCTATGAGCGCCTCAACAAAGCCGCAGAAGCGGAACGCGCTTTCCGACGTTCCTTGGCTGTCATGGCAGGGACGTCTCGTGCCGCCGATCTTGCCCGTACCCATCATGCCCTTGCCGGCATGTTGGTGCGCCAAGGACGCGGCCGAGAAGCAGAAGAACTCTTGCGGGAAGCGTTGCGTGCTCTGGCGCCAGTGCGCGATGCGCATCCGGATCTGGTCGGATGGATCGCGGCAGACCTGGCGCACCAGTTGATGGGGCGGCACCTTCCGGCAGCGGCGCTGCCATTCCACGAAGCCGCCCTTACTTCGCTCATCGGCGCATTCGGCCCGGAATGCGAGCACGTAGGCTCAGCCCACAACAATCTCGCAGTCACCCTGCTGGCTTTGAACCGAAATGATGAAGCCGAACGCCATTTCCGCCAGTCCCTCCAATCCCTGCTGGCTGTGGTCCAGCCTGACGACTCCCGGATCCGGGATACGGTGGGCATGCTCGCCGCTTTTTACGCCGACGCTCACCGGCACGCGGAGGAACCCGGCTTGCGAGAGTGGTACGTCAAGCTTTGTGAGCTACGATTGACGGATGCCGACCCTCGCCAGGCCGATATGTTGATGGAGCTGGGCCGCGCTTACTATCGGATCGGCGAATATGGGAACGCGGAAAGGGCGTACCAGCGCGCCATGTCGGACAAAAGCACGGCACGCACGATCCAAGGCTTGAGTGGCATTGCCATGGCTTATCACGGCCCCGGCCGGTATGCCGATGCCGAGCAGCTCTGCCGCAAGGCCCTCGAGATTACGCGCCAAAGTCGCAGTCGCGACACGGCCTCAGAGACATCGCTTCTTGGAAATATCGCTGACCTCCTGACTTTGCAGAACCGTACCGACGAAGCGGCTCGGCTTCTGCGTCAGGCACTCACTATTCGTGAGCGGGAATTCGGACCCGACCACCTCTATGTCGCGCGCACGCTGCACACCCTTGCGCGCCTCCGCATCAGTCTCGGCGATATGTCTGATGAAACCGAAGGCATCCTGCGCCGCGTCATCCGCATCAAGGAGGCAGATCTCGGCCCCGATCATTTGGAGGTAGCCACAAGCCTGAGCCTTCTCGCATCCGTCCTTTCCCACCAGGACCGCTTCAAAGAGGCCTCCGAAACCTATCTTCGTACGCTCAGGATCCGGAGACAATCACTCGGTGATACCCATCGCGATGTCGCCATGGCCTTTCACAATGTCGGAATCCACTATGCTGACAATGGCCGTTGGCATGAGGCTGAAGAATTCCTCCGGCAAAGCCTGATCATTTTCGAGCGCGCTCACGGGGAGAGTCACAATGAGGTGGCGCTGGCGCTGACGTCTCTCGGCAACGTGCTGACCCGCCTCGGTCGCACGGAAGTTGCGGCGCAGTATCAATCCCGCGCGGAAGCCATTCCCAGCTGGGAAACCATCGATATCCCTCTCATCTTCGCAACAGACCGGCGCGCCGGCGATCAGGCTGGCGCGTTTTTGTCTTCCCAGCGCCGCGACAGAAAGGACCTGGCCCTTGGCTCAGTGACCCTGCAGGCGCCGACGGAAACTGTCGGCAACCGCTCCTCCCGCATCGCCGAAGGCTTGGGCTTCCTCGAGAGCGCGGTCGGACTTCAAACACAAGCCTCGCATTTGAGAGTGCTCCGATCCGGTTTGCTTCAATCCGATGCCGCCATGGCTGGACTCGCTCGCAAATCCCTCGACCGGTCCACAAGATTTCAAGGTCAGGGGTTTATCTTCGTCCATGGCTTCAACACCTCGTTCGAAGAGGCGCTTCAGCGCGCGGCGATGATCTCCTTCGACTTGGACTTCGACGGTCCTGTCTTCGTTTTTTCCTGGGCCAGCCTCTCAAAGGCCTGGCGTTACAGGAGTGACCGGCAACGCGCCCGCAAGGCGGTCCCGTTCCTTGTCGAAACCCTGCAAAGGATTGGCCGCCAACTTCCCGAGATGAAACTTCACATCTTCGCGCACAGCACCGGCAGCGAGATCACCGTCAATGCGCTCGATGAACTTTGGCGCGAACAGCACGAAACGAAGCCACTGCCCGGCGGCGAGCTCATCCTCGCTCACGCGGATATCAGGCCAATAACCCTTGCCAGGACGCTCCCGGCTATTACAGCCTTGGGCTTTGCCGTGACCTCCTATTACAGCCGCGAGGACAAAGCGATGTCACTCTCGCGCTGGATTCGCGGCGACGAAGAGAGAGTGGGCAGCCGTCCTGTCTACCTAACCGGCGTCGAATGCATCGACGTGACCGGGCTTGGGATCAAGCGAGATCTCAATCACAACGTTTTTGTACGTAACCCCGCCGTCTTCAACGATATTGCCCGCCTTCTCAAAACCGGCGTCCGCCCTCCGGACTCGCGCTCTCCACATTTCCGGTGCGTCGAGACCGCCAACGGCGTACACTGGGCCTACCGCTCTGAGTGTCAATCGGTCTGAAAGCCCACACGCGACGCCGAAGCCAACCCCGTTCCCACTTGGCCTTCAGCTCAGCAAAGAAGGTGCTCAATTCAGCGTTCGGGGCCTTACGTGGATCTTCGAGCACTGTGACGCGCCTGTTTCCGTCGAATACAAGGTAGCCGTCTCCGTCAGGCGCAACGAGCGGCGGAGCGTACACTTCTCTTGTTTCGACGATGTCCCGCGCCAGGTTCTTCATGTGCTGCTCGCGCTTGTTGAGCAACCACGCGATAGCTGCTGTCTCGTTCTCGAGCTCTCCATGTCGATCGTTGGCGCGATTGATCTTTAGCGCTGATAGATCATGCTGCTTGTAAGACATAGAGTCCTCAAGTTTTTGAAATGGTCAGCCGAGTGTAGAAGCCTCAGGCTGGGTCATCATAGGCAAGCTATTTTGCCTGTGGGTAGACTGTGGAATACTGACGAACGAATAGATATCCCTGCAATAAGTTTAGGCGGGGCGCTAGTTCACACCCCGCCCCTTTATCTATCTGCACAGCACACGCAAACTACCAAAGATCGCGTGGGTGGTCGCGACAAGGTGGACTTCCTGATTGAACAGGGAAGCGACGTGGATGACTGTCCATAAGACAGCAAGCCATTTCTCATTAGACATTTGGGCAATCTCCTTTGGGTGGTGATTGCCGTCCGGACGGCGGTCAGTTGCGCCTCAGAAAAGTAGCGGTCGCCGAGATGCACAAAATGCGCTTCGTGAGCGGAAAATATGCGGAGTATATGCGGATATGACCGGAGCAAGCTTTGGCCAAGCTTTGGGAATGCTGATCCGCAGAAAACGGAAAGCGGCAGGGTTAACACAAGTCCAGCTGGCTGAAGATGCTTATGGCGACGCGGGAAAAACGCGGCGCATCAGCGAGCTGGAGAATGGAACGGTCGCAAATCCGCATCTCAAGACCATTGATCCCATCATCGTCACTCTCAAGATCACCGACGCGGAACTGGAGGAATGCGCTGCGAGCGTGGCCTTCAAACCTGATGAAGATCTTGATCGTGCTTATAGGGAAGCGAGAAATCTTATCGATGCGGTTGCGAAGCAATTCGAGCACGCGCAACCGAGTGCCACGCTTGCGGAACTCGACGAATTCTTGCGCGGCAAGGCGAAAGAGTGGTCTGAATTGCGCGCTCGACTGCAGGCGATTGATCTTGCAGACAAGAACGTAGCGGCTTTGAGGACGGCCGCAGCTGAAGCGCTATCGAAAGGCGAGTTTGATAGTGTTGAGCAACTGCTTTTCGAGGCGGAAGAGCGGTTCCAAAAATCTGAGACGCTTCAAGAGGTTCGAAAGCATGCTCAGCTGCGAATTGCACGTGCCGACACGTATCTGCTTCGAGGAAACCCTCAAAGGGCCATGGAGTTGTACGTTGAGGCGGCGGAGTTCTTCCGACCATTTGACCTTGGCGCAATGGAAGAGGTCCTGAATGACCTTAGTCATCGAGCATACGAGGTGACAAGGCGATCACTGGAGCCCAACTTCTCCCTCGTGCTGGGCCTTCTCGATGTGCTGGCCACTGTTCCCACGGTCCAGTCGGATGGGCACAAGAAGAATGCGTTATCGTACCGCAAGAGCTTGGTCTTAAGGAACGTTGCTGAACGATCGCGAGGCAAAGCCGCGCAGGAAGCTCTAGAGCAAGCGATTCTAAGCGCACGAGATGCCTTGTCGGGTCAAACCGACAAAACTTCCAACACGGCCGTGCAGGCAAACCTTAGCCTGTCCAACTGCCTTGTTCAGCAAGGAGAGGCCACCAACGACGCCAGTAAGATCAGGGAAGCAGTTAGCATTCTTCGGGAGACAAAAGGCGTTCTTGAACACTCGCCCAGATCGTTCGAGCTGCTTGATCATACATGCAACAGCCTCGGAGCAGCGCTCCTTGCGCTTTTGTCGACCGACGCTTCGATCAGTAAGGAGGAAATCCTCAAAGAGGCATTGGCGACTTTTTCAACGGCTGTGAAGGCTAGTGAAGAGGTGTCCAATATAGAGATCTGGCACGTGGCGAAGATAAATGTCGGAAGTCTGCTGGCCGACTTCGCGCGGGTTGAGTCTAACACACCTGAGGATCGAATCTTTCTTCGCGTTCGTGCGGTTTGCGAATTCGCATCCGCATGCGAAGTTCACCCTTTCCTCGCTTTTCATGAGCAGTTTGCATTCGCTCAGTACCAACTCGGAGAGGTACTCTTCGAACTCGCAAAGTCTACGCCGAGAGGGCTAGCGGAAGCATATTTGTCGCGATCTATGGACGCGTTCTATGCAGCATCAAAAGTATGGGACGCGGAGCGCGCACCTTCAAGATGGGCAAGCATAAATTTGCGCCTCGGTAGAGGCTTCATGTGGCATGCTGAGTTGGACGAGGTTAGTACGGCCCTATCCTACTATGAGAACGCACTTGAGCATCTCAATATCGCACTTCCGATTTTTGAAGAAGACAATAGCGTAAGCGAAGTAGACGCTTGCAAGCGTGCGATAGCCCGAGCAACGGCTGGTCTTAGCGCTGCTCAAACCAAAACGCCGTAGCTCAGTTGGCCCGCGCAATCCAATGCTTTCAGGCTTGCTAAGTAGGAACCTGAGACCCGTCTCTCATCAGATCAATGCGAGAGTCTTAGGGTGACGTTTTTTGGCTGGTCCGCATTACACTCATCAGCAGACATACTAAAGACCGCGACAGCAAGTCGGCCGCTCGACATGGTCGACTTCCGCTTCTGGGACGGAACCGCCATCGCGCCTTTGGCTGAATTGTCCCACTAGCGGTCATCGAACTTGCCCCCGTCGATCCCCCCTAGGCCGTCGTCGAAGAAGTCCGCTGTGAAGGGTAAAGCGGTCCTCAGAACGATCTTCGATTCGGCGCACGTCGAGCCAACAGCAGGAGGATCGATCGAGACCATGCCCGGTCCTCTGCGAAGTGAATATGCAGACGGCAGTCTCGCAGCAACGAATGGCCGAGGAGGATCTTCGGAAGCCCTGGCGGTGGCGGGGGAACATGGTCATCGACGACCGGTCACACCCATCGCGCCATCGCCAACATCGCCGCCGTGTTCCTCTTCCCGCAGGGCGCCCTCACACTCAGTCGGGCTTCCACTGCCAACTTGAGCGGTAGATGCTCATATTGTTGCGTGCCGTCCACGTCCGCGCTTCCCACATGGGTTGTCCGTTAGCGCCTGTTTTTGCGTCATTTTCCAGAACGCCATATACGGTAGCGGTAATCCACGAGGTATAGGCGCCATCCCTCAGAATGCAGAGCTTTGCGGCATAATTGGCTGCGCGTCCGACCCACACCAGGTCGTTGTCGTTGCGCACGCCGATCCGCGCAATGAACAGTTCACTCGTATCGACGCCGACGGAGTGCGCTGGCACGTAGGTCGTATTTGGATACTGGGCTTTCAATTTCGGTCGGATGATCTCGTTCATCGCGTAGTTGATCTGCAGAGCGCATTTTGCAGCGTTGGTGTTCTTCATGCTGCCGATGAAAACGGCCATGACGCGGTCACCGTCATAGGCGGTAATAGTCCCACCGCGTGCTTTGATGATCCGCGCGCAGCACGTGAGGAACGCCTTGTAAACTTCCGCGGCGAACGCCGCCTGATACGTATCGACCAAGCCGGTCGAGTCCGCCATGTCGGCATAGAGCACGGTGCCGGCCAGCTTCACGGCATCGTTGCCAAGCCGCAAGTCAGCGGGCGCGGGAATGACCGTCCCATCGCGCACGCTCCACGGCGCGCGGAATATTGTCGCCACCTCTGCCGTGAGATCTTCCGAAAGTCCCATGGCTAGCGCACGATGAGTTCAGCGTGATGCGCACTCGCTGCGGCGAGCGCGACGAACCACGTGGGCAGCGCGAGCGCGGTGGAGATGAATGACCACTTCACCGCATCGAACTTGAGCGTGAGAATCTCGGCGTTGCGCCATACCTGTCCGAGTAGGTCATCGGTAAAGGCCGTGTCGGAGCAGGCGCACATTTCTTTCAGATACGTCGCCTCCGTACGGCGCGCGATTTCGCGAAAGTATACGAGTGACTGGTGGCCGCCATCAAGAACGGGGTAGCTCGCCCGGTAAAGGAACCAGACGCTCGTGCCGAGCGCGGCCACACTCAGAATGTACGCCAGTACGAGATACCAGATCTGCAGATCGGTAAGCCGTGCGTTAACGGCAAGCAGCGCGAGCATCGCCACGTCGACGGCGAACAGCGCGGAGATCTTTGTGTCGACCCGCGGGAAGAAGGCGAGCACGCGATCGAGCTGATCGGTCGCGGCTTCACGAAGGGGCTCATCTTTCATCGCGCCAGTATACGGCGCAGAGGCTCTAGCGCGACGGTTGCGCGCTATTCATCCACATACCCGTCTGAAACGTCGAGGCCGCTCGACCCTCATTTTCCGCCAAATGAGCGACAACAACGCCTACAAGATCAAGGAGGGCCCACCGCTGGGTTGACCACGAGGGGACCTGCGCGCCTCGCGTGATCGCGGTCATCTCATGCGGGATTCGACTCCGCGCCAGAATCATGTTCTTGGTACGTTCCAATGGCCGATGCGGCCGGATTGAACGCGCTGCCAAGGGGGAATGGTCCATGGCGAAAAACTGGAATCGTGACCGCGCCGCCGAGCAGATCGACAAGCGGCTGGACGAGGTCGAGACCGTGACTGTCGTCGATTTCAAGCGCGACATGTCGCTTGAGAACATTCCGACCAACAAAGCCTATCGTATGGACGCTGCTCACCTCTACGCGGACATACTCAATCTATCCGACATGCTCTGCGTTACCGAAGATGAAGGCGTCACCTGCCACCGCCGGACGCTTCGCTTCCTCAACCTGCACTACCGTGCCGTCAACCGGATCCTTTCGGAGTGCGATGCGCGGCGGGTCGACTTCCACAACCAACGTCTGCACGCCGTTGTGTCCAAGCCCTACAACACGGAGGACGGCGCCGAGCGAAGCCGGTTAGAAAGGGCCGTCGCCATCGGACAAATGATCATCGACGTGCTCAAGCAGACTGGAAACGACGACGAGCAGATCCCGAATGCCAAGATGCGGATCGGGATCGACACTGGACTGGCCCTTGCCGTCAACAACGGCCGGCGGGGAGGGCGGGAGCCGCTTTTCTTGGGCGAACCCGCCAACAGGGCCGCGAAACTCTCGGCTGCCGGGCGGCTGCAGGGGATTTACCTCACCAACAAGGCACGCAAGGCTATCGGCCTGGAGGAGGTAGACCAGCCGGCTGCCGCCGCTTTGACGGATGATGAAATCGCCAAGTGCAAGTCAGCGGCCGCCCTTACTGTCACTGTCGACGAGATCGTGCAGGGCTGGCGCGATGATTTGAAGGCGAACCCGATCGGCACGTTCGAGTTCACTCGCCATACGCCGCCGCTTCGTACGCTCGATATCGCCGCGCTGACGCCGGGAAATTCGCGGCGGCAGGGGGCGGTTTCGCTCTATGCGGATATCGACAACTTCACCGCTTACGTCTCCGCTCACGTGAACAACAACCCTGAAGATGCCGTCAGAGTTTTTCACGTGTGCCGCTCTGAGATGGATAGGGTGCTGACGGTCGAGTTCGACGGGCGCCGCGTGCGTTTCATCGGTGACTGCATTCACGGCCTCGTCTGCGAGGGCACGTCGCGCGAGACCGACGAGGAGGCGAGCGTCAGCACAGCTACGCTCTGCGCCGGGGCATTGCGGTCCAGCTTCGAGCTGGCGCTCGAAAAGCTGAAGCATCGCGGGATCGAGATCGCAGATCTTGCACTGGCGATCGGATTCGAGCTCGGCCCGATGACCGTAACGAGGCTTGGGCTGAAAGGCGATCGCGTGCGCTGCTCGGTGAGCAGGGGCGTTCTCGCAAGCGAGGCGGAGCAACAGCGCTGCGGTGGCACGGAGACGGCGATCGGCCCACTGGCATATGAGGCGGGAACTGAGGGGGTGAAGAATCTCTTCGGCAGGACGCGTAAGGCGCCCGATCTGGATTACAACGAGGTCGTCGAGGCCCTCTCCGAGGATGGCGATGCGTCGGCCAAAGCCGCCCAGGATGCAGCCTATGTGGCCGCCGCGCCTGCCATCGTGGAGGCTGCCCGCGTCATCGTCCGCCCCCACGCAGCTTAGACGTGAGCACGGTTGATCTTCTGGCGGCGAAGGCGCCTGAGTTCGGCGTTAACATCCGGAGCCGATCCGGCGTCAGGATGGAGGCGGATGTTCCGGTCCCGCTGCCCGACGGCACCGCGCCGTCTTACGCCATTGCCATGCAAGCGTCCGGGGCCATGGTCGGAGCCCGCGAAATGGTTCCGGCCCGTTTGCCTGCGTTCTGTCCCGAGAGGCATATCAACAGCGACAGCAGCTTCTGCCTGGGATGGGCAAAGGTCGATCCGCTGGCGGTCAACAATGAAGGCGATGCATGGAACTGGTGGGCGCGCCTTGTAAAGTTCCTGCGGCTGCAAGAGCGCGCTGCGCGACGGCGGCGATGGCCCGATAGCCGGGCCTGGGCCCATGGAGCCGCGGCGGCCGAACAACTTCGCGCCGAGCGCGCCGCGGCCCGGTTGGGCGAGCCATTTGTAGACGATGTAGCGCGAAACCGGCTCACGATCGCCCGACACGGCTCGAGCTCGAACGGCCCCGCGCTCCGCGTCTATCGCAACGGCGTTTGGATTTTCTCAGTATGGGAGGGCGCGAAGCGACCGGTTAATCTGCGCCGCCGTTGTGTCTGCAAGAAAGGCGAGGGACGGCCTCCGGCCGTTCTGCGCGACTGCGGGACCCATAGCCAGGATGCTGTCGAGCTCGCCTTTTCGCTGCGCGACCGTGAACGGGAGGAGGCCAAGTTCTGGAAAGCTCTTGAAGGTCGCATCTGCTGCGCGACCATGGACGGGTGCCCGCTCGCTTTAGGGGATAACGATGGGGATTTCAGCAAGATTCAAGGATGAGTCGGATCTGGTGGCGGCGCTGCTCCGCCAGCAGGTGATCGCGAACGATCGCGCAATCGCCGACGACGTCGCCCAGGTTGGCGAGCTGCTCGAATTCGAACCCGGTCAACGGATGATCGAGCAGGGCGGCGTGGACAGAGAGATCTATTTTTTGCTCGCGGGTGAGGCACGCGTCATCGTCAACGGCGTCCGCATGCACACCCGGGGCGCCGGCGTTACGGTCGGCGAGATGTCGGCCCTCAATTCCACCATAGCTCGCTCGGCCACCATCGAGGCGGAGAAGGAGACGGCCGCATGGCGTATCACGCACGCGCGGCTTGAGGAGGTCGCTGACCGGCACCCGCAGCTGTGGAAACGGCTGGCCGTGGATTTGGCGGGGCGCCTGGAACAAAGAAACAGCTACGTGAACCGGGCAAATGTTGAGCCGAGACTGTTCATAATCTGCTCCGCAGAGGCTCTAGATATCGCTAAATGCATTCGCATCGGCCTGAAACACGAGACACGGCAGATTGTCATCTGGAGCGATGAGCAGATATTCGAGAGCGGATCATACCCGCTTGAGGCCCTGGAGAGGGAAGTCAATCAGTCCGACTTCGCGATCGCCCTCGCCGAGCCTGATGATATCATCCGCTCCAGAGATCGAACTCAGGCGACTGTGAGAGACAATGTCATTTTCGAGCTTGGGTTCTTCATGTCGCGGCTGGGCAGGGCGCGCTCCCTGCTTCTCGTGCCGCGTGGGGCGGACGTGAAGCTCCCGTCGGACTTCAAGGGACTGACACCTATAGGTTACTCCAAAGTCGGCCCAGGCGACGACATGCCGGTGATACTGGGACCCACAATCGACGAGCTAGGCAACATCATTAAGAAGAAGGGCGTGCGTGCGTCCCTTGTTGAGGTTTCTTGAGCATCGAATTTTAGAGTGCGGATAGTCTACGGGGAGCGGTGGGCGGCTCTTGACTGGAACTCCCTCGGGAGCGGCCTTCATCGAAAGCAGGCGCACTTCGTCGGGTCCGTTGGAAGATTGTACGATGTGTATACGAGCGCTGATGCCCCGAATGGGAGCGCGGTTATTTTTGAACGCCCGCTTACGGTTCACGGCCAGAGCAGAATTGAATGTCCGCTTTGTTGGAAGCTGCGCTGAGGAATTTTGACGTGCTCGATGTGTTTGCGCGGCGTCCTGAGATGACTGCTTTCTCGGCACAGCGCCGTTGCAATGAGTGATTGTCAACGGCAGGGTCGACACGATCGACGTGCCTGCAGCCACATTTCAGCGGTCAGCGGTTGAACTTCGGGTCGGGCGCCACTTGCGGTTCGGGATTGAGATATCTGCGGTCGACATGTGCAGGTCCTGGCGGGCAAAACGCTTTCAGCGCCACACTCAGTTTGCCCAGCGGAACAGGATAGAGTCTTGTTTTGTCCAACGAAGTAAGCTCGAGCTTGGCGACCTTTCCACGTCGCAACTCTCCTACGAAGAACTCTCGCTCATGAGCTGGAACCAGGCAAATGTTTTGCAAACATTTGAGTTGAATCTTCGCTCCATCATCGACTTGCAACGAAGCGGAAGAGATCGGGCCGACTCTGCTGGTCACGGCGAGGCCATCGGGCGAGAACCCAAATACGTAAGCGGAATAGTTTTCGGCATCGATTATTTGCGTGGCTGCCGTGCAGCCTTGCTCGTTGCGGACTTCCCAATCGTTGTACCTTACGTAGCCGCCGCCATTTACCGCACCTGCCGGACACGCCAGCAGCACCGAAGCAATCATACTTTTCCAACGTTGCCCCATGCGAGATCCTCGCTCAACGATCTTCGTCCCGGCAATTGGACAGCAGCGCAAGCTTGTAGCGGTCTGACCGGCCCCCAGTGAGTGGCACGGGTGGAATGTTAGCTCAGGGCGCCTCCATCTGCTAGATGCTGCGTGGGCGAGGGAGCGAGCGCAGCCCGCGAGTAAGGCCAGCTATTCACCGCTTTGCGGACGTTGCTGCCGTGACGCTCAGCAGGTGCTGAGTTCGTTCGTCGATGTCAGCTGATGGGACCGAGTGCCTCTAGTAACCAGTTCCGGAACTCAATGTCCCTAACCAAGCGATGGCATGTTCGGGTAGTTTTGTTGCGTTAGCCGCTATCGCAGGGGTGCTTCCCGATGAACTGGACGAAGTGCTTCTGGCTGATTTGGATCGATTTGGAGAGGAACGCGGTCATGTGGCGCATAGTCGGGTGGACCGCGTGAGGACACTGAACTCTCCCAACATTGAGTACGAGAGGGCTCGGGCGATAGTGGATGCATTGAAGGGCTTTGATGAAATCGTTGAAGCGGTTGGTGAATCGAAATCAGGCTCGGCCTGCAAGCAGTCGCAAGCAGGGCCCGGATCGCAGGCCATCATTCGTGACCGCTATAGGCGCGACAACGGACATTTCTCGATCCCTCACGTCACGGCTTTGGTAGGCAACCGCAGGAAGTCCTTTCTTGTCATAGGATCACAGGTTTCCCTCTCCGGGGGCACGTCGACACCTGACCTCGGCTTCTAGTCGACTGAGAAACACCGAAGATTCGTCCGCTCGCAGGTGCAGAGCTGACGTTGCCGCGCCGCGTGCTCGGGCACTTCGCGACCGGCGGCCGCATGACCGCTTCCTCGGCGAACCGGTCGCGGCACTTTAACTTTCTCTGACGCGACAGATGCCGAGTTCTAGCCCGAACAAACCTGTTACTGATGCCACAGTCCAAGTATGGCGCCAAACGGCTGGGCCTCTTCGCGACTCACGTGTTGAGATATCGTGCCTGCATGGCACAACCAAAACGGCATCATCACATCGCACAAGGCATCCAACGGCGCTTCACCGACGCCGAAGGGCTCCTGCATGCTTTCGACAAGCGGCGCCCCGAGCGTGGTGTCTTCGCTACGACGCCACTGAATCTCTTCGTCGAGAAGGACCTGTACACGATCCGCCGTAAAGACGGTTCCCGCAACACTGATCTCGAGCACTGGTACAGCGAACTGGAGGGCGCGGTAACGCCTCTTCTCGACCACATCATTGAATCATGCCTCGCCGGTCAGGAGCCGGGGTTGCCCGCCGATGCAAAGCAGCTCTGGGACACCTTCTTTTACCACCAACAAAAACGGGCACCCGATGTCTTCGTGCGACTCGGGCTCGAGGAGCAGTTTTACAAAGACCTTCCCGGCCGCATGGAGGACTACGAGCGCGAGCATGGCCCTCTCACAGATGAGGACCGCCTGCATATGGCCGATCCTGCCGTCTTGAGCCGTATGCTCATTCGTTCGCTGGAGCGTAAAATCCGGAATACTTTGGACGGGCAAGGTCTGGCGCCCTCTACTCGTTTCCCTGCGAGTGCGCGCGGTTTGCGTACGGAGATTTGTACCGTTCGGTGGGAGTCTTCCACTCCATGAAATACTTCATCGGATCGCGTGATCCGAGAAATTCACTCGCCATTTCGAGACGCTGCAGTACGGCCCGCCGCTCGTCGGGAGGAAGCTTGGCAGCCTGCTGCTCTACGCCGGTCAGGAACTGTTCGATGCCTTTGATGTTCGCCCACTGCTGAATGATCTGCTCGATATGGTCCCGGCTGTCCTTGACCGACTGCTCTATTTTGCGACGATCTTCCTCTCGTTTGTGCCTCTCAATCGCCGCTAGCTGCTCTTGATGCTTCGCTTCCGCAATTCTTTCTGCTTCGGCCATCTTCTCAGCCAAATCGTTGGCCGAATCTTGGAGTCCTTTAACGATGGCGCGAATTGAGTTTTGAAGTGGTGATTTCGCCGTCTCCTGCCATTGCGTCGACCAGGACACCCGCCATGAGGGGCAATAGGCTATGAGCCGAAGGCGACCGCTGGGCAGGGCGCTCGTTGTGGTCCATGTGCGGTCGGCGCTATAGCGAGATGTCCGTGGAGGCTTGTACTCCGCGTCTCGGATGTACTCGCCGTTGACGTAGCGCATCAGGACTTCTTCGGACATTTCGATGATCGCAAGCCCAATCGGCACTTCACCGATGAAGACGACGGTTGGTTCCCTTGGTGTCCAAAGGCTCGGGTAACGGTGTGTCGGATGCTTGGACTGGACTTCTTTTTCGTCGATTTCGATCCGGTGCATTCTCTGAGCGAGCACGACGCGATGTCCGGCAGTCTCGAGCGCGTTGAAAAGCACGCTGGCGAATCCGAGTGCCTTTTCGAGACATGCTTTGGATGAAGTAACGTCGACGAGGAGCTTTTTGTAGGGCTTGAGATAGTCACCTTCCTTCCCCGGGCGACATGCGTCGAAGTGCTGTCTCGCGCTGTTGACCAGCCAGTGCGCGCGACTCTGGGAGCGAGAGCCAAGCAATGGCTCGTCTTCCTGCCGACTGCGAAACTTGGCAACTGGGCTCAACTCACCGCCGGGTTGCCACGAAAGTTGGTCTCCGGGTCGTGGTTCCGGCAATGGTAAGCGACGAGGCGCTTCACCAACGGCCAACTTGGCCCAGTAACCTCTGCCCGGGCGCGGCACGTTCAGGGCGGTGCAAACACGCGCCATGTAACTGTTCGACACATCGAACTGCTGGGCCACCTTTGTCATCGGTGTCGACCAAACCAGTTCGTATAACTCTTGCCTCGACACCATTACGGTTCCCTCCGTGAAAAAATGCAGCGTGAGTATAGGTCGGTGATCGCGGCGTTCGGATGGGAGCGTGCTAGGAGGGGTTCTACAGGTCGATCGGCAAGGGACTGACCGAGGAGAAAACAAACCAAAGCGTACTAACGCCAATTTCCCAACTCTTAAGAATTCGACGCAAGATACTGATGTTATTGGCGGTGCTCGGAGGCAACGCCCCCCTGACCTCTGCAGTGCGATTGTAGCATCCGCTTGCGTGGCAAAGCGGTCGCGACTTCTGACGGACGACGCGATCACAGCTAGTATCCATCAGTGGTCGTTTTCTCGGCTTCTCGTCGAGCTAATGCATCGACGAGAAATTCCAGAAGGCGAATCGAGTGATGCGGCCTAGGTAGGGCGCGAGACTAAACGGGCCGGTCGACCTGCCGAGCAGTGGAACGACGAGCCCACCTCTGCTGCGAAGGGCTGGGAGAAGCTCAAAGCACTGGCCATTCCGGCTCCGAGGCGCAGCGGCAGAGCTCACAAACCAGAGTCTCTTTTAATCTCGCTCAGGTACTGTCCGAGTTCTGAGGAGAGCGCTCGTCCTTGAGCTCTTCAGCACATTTCTGAATGCAGACGTGGGTGGGATTGGTCGGATCGAAATCCCATGCCGCATCGACGAACATTTGCGCGAATTGCTGAAGCGCGTTGATGAAGTCGACCTTCTGCTGATGGGTCATGTCGTACCCATCGAGGTGGGACAGATATTTTTCAACGTCGAGCGCCATGATCTTACAGTTTTGACTCCATCGGAATCGAACCAGGATCATCAATATTATTCAAGGCGTTATGTTCAGCCAGCTTAGAGACACCGTTGCGGACATGAAGTAGCCTGAAAATAAGTCAATACCATCAATGGTCTAAACAGACCGTAAAACTGGTGGACCTCTCCGGAGAAATGTCGAACCAAGTCTTTGATGAACTTGCCAATTGGGAGGAAATTTTGAAGAGTTCCTCACTGGCGGACCGAACGCGCTCAACACCATAAAATAACTCCGCTAGGTGGCCTCCTTTCTGTCTCGACGCCAAAGCAGGCGGGCGACACCGTCGTCGCCGCCTTCGATCAACGCACCCCAGATTGGATGGGGCAGCGTTGGATCGTCGATCTTGATGCGCAGGTAGGTCTCCTCGGTCCCGTTGCGCTTGCGCCGCCAGGCGACGCCGATCTCGTTGGTGCCGGTCGTGATGCGGAAGTCAGGACCGCTGTCTCCTTCCTTGCGGTCGTTGGCCATGATCAGCACTTTGGCATTGATCATGAGCGTGCGGATCGTCCCAGAGTACCCGTCCTTGACGGCTGAGAAGGTTCCTATGACTGACATCGGGCCTGGGCTCCTTTGCGATATGCGGTTGTCTCGATGGCGGATGGCTCTGATTAGTTGGCAGCGCTGGCGCGGTAGGGTCTAAGGACAATGTCCTTGTGAACGATGACACGGAGCGGCCAGCCAGGGCGCACGGTGATGGTCGGCTGGACGTTGAGATTGCGCTCGATGAGCCGCTGGCCAGCTCGATTCGTGGTCGTCTGCGTTGAGAGCTGCAGGGCGCGGATGAGATCGCTGTCGGATGAGCCGAAGGCGAGCTCGCTTCCGACACCGAGGACGGTGGCCAGCGCCACACCCTTGAGTAGCTTCCAGGTGTGCAGATCGACCTCGTCGGCAAGGCCTGCATAGCCGCCAGTGTCGGTCGCGGGGAGATTGTCGATGACCACCGAGCTGCCATCGGGGAGGATGATGCGCTGCCAGACGACGAGCGCGCGTTCCTGGCCGAAGGCGACGACGTTGTCGTACTTGCCGATCAGTCTCGTCCCTTGGGGGATCAGGAGAAATCGGCCGGAAACAGTATCGTAGATGTTCTCTGTCACCTGAGCAGTGACGAAGCCGGGCAGACCGGAGTTGAGCCCGGTGATGAGGCTTGCGGCGATGACGGTTCCGGCCATCAATTGAAAGGGTGAGGCCGGCGTCTGCAAACCGTGCGGATTGTAGATCTCTTTGTCCGGCCCCGACTTGAGGAACGCGAGCTTGCGCGTCGCCTCGGTCGGATCGGTTCCGGTGTACTCGAGCTCACCCGTTGCGAGCGCTTGTGCCCGCTCCGTGGCGCGTAGCAGGGAGAGCGTGGCGAGGCCCCCATCGGCCGTGGGCGTGCTCGAGCGCGGCGTCGGTTCGGATTGTGCACCGCTCGGCGTCGAGTCCTGGGGCGGCTGTTTGAGCTGCAGACGAAAGAACACCTGCGATTCCCGAGCCTGCCCCGCCATGCGGGCAATGCGTGCCTTTTCCGCGCTCTCAGCATCATCGAGCGGCAGGCCGGTGTCGGGCAAGATGAGCTTGGGCACAGCCGGCGGCGTGCTCTGGGGCGCGGGGTTGGCTGGCCGCACGCCTTCGTACGTGGCCGGTAGCTTGCTGAGCCCGTCGGTGATCGGCTTGTTCTCGACGTTGATGAGCTCCTGCCGCTCGGCGACCTTGAGGCTTGGTGGCTTCAGGGCTACGAGCACGATCCCGGAGAGGAGCATCAGGAACACCGCCGCGCCGCCGATCAGGACCTTGCGATTGATGCGCGTCACCGGCTGCGGACGTGCGCGCAATTCCAGCGTCTCCGGCGCAGTCTTCGTCTCTTCCGGCTCTTGGATCTGGTCGGTCTCGCTCATGAGCGAGTCTCCCGCCAGATCGCGTCCGTGCGGACAATGCGAACCACCCGCTGCGGCTCGGTGCCAAGCCTCAGCTCTGCGGCGGCGAACAGCCTGTCGACGATGTAGGTGGTGCCGCGGACACGGTAGTTGACGAGCGCCGACTTTCCGTCTGGGCCAATGATGAACAGCGGCGGGGCTTCGCTCTTGGATATGCCGGATGGGAACTGGATATAGACCTTGTTGCCATCGTCGAATACCTGTCGCGGTTTCCACGGCGCATCGCCTTCGATGCGATAGCGGAAGCGCAACTCGTCGATGTTGATGCCGCCGTCGGCGATTGCGGCCACGGCGAAGGCGGCTTCCTCGCTCTGCTTGCGCAGGGAGACGAGTTCGGCGGCGGGATAAGTCCACGACACCGAGGCCATGTACGTTGCCTCGGAGGAACGCATCTCGAGATGATAGGTGCGTCGATCCGTGGTGATGACGAGGTTGGTCTCGAGGTCGGCGCCAACCGGCTTCACCAGGATATGGACCTGAGCGTCCTTGCCGTCGCCGCTGCTCGTGTCGCCGACGACCCACCGCACCGTATCTCCAGCCGAGACCGAGACCAGCTTCTCGCCGGCCTCGAGCGCGATGTCCGTTACCTGGTTGACGGCGGCGTAGAGCTGATAGAGCGCGCCTTTGGTATACGGATAGACCTGGATGGCATTGATATAGCCGTCCTTAACCGGCTCAAGGCGCGCTGCCTCGTTGGCTCCGGTCACGCGATCCGCTGGCGGTCGCGTATCCTTCTTCTTGCCGGCGTCCTTTCCGACGGGCTTGAGCTGGCCGGGAAGCGGCAGCGGTGTCGGAACCTCGACGTAGCGCACCGGCAGCTTGGGATCCGGCTCGCGATGGGCGGCCATCGCCGGGCTGTCGAAGATCGGAATCTCGGGGACCTTGATGTTGGTGGCGCAGGCGCCGAGCCCGATCGATGTCATGAGGAGGGCGACGANNCTCTCCCGTGGTGACGTCCTGCGACCAGTTGAAGGCGTGCACGTAGATGCCGAGCGGGTTCTTGCGCACAGCATCGACGGTTCTCGGTGGGGTGAGAGCGATGGAGAAGAGGCCGGTGAGGCGCTTGGTGTCCTTGAGTGCGCCGCCCTCGAAAGTGCGCTCGGTCCAGCGTACCTGGAACGAGGAGTCCGAGGCCCGCACGATGCTCGTCACCTCGACGGCAACGGTTTGGCGGCCGATACGGGCAAAGGGGTCGTTGTCGCGGGCGTATTCATTGAGCGTGACCGCCGCCTTGTCGGTGACGAAGTCGTAGGCCTTGAGCCAGTTCTGGCGCACGACCACGGGATCGATCGAGAGTGCGCGAACGTTATCGATGAAGCGCGCCAGGTGATAGGCGATCTGCGCGTCGCTGGGCTTGTAGCTCTCGTCCGCTGGGCCAACGGTGCGGGCGCCGCCGCGCGAATCGACCTCGACGACATAGGGGACGACGCCGCTCGTACGGCCCATCCAGAACAGGATGCCTGCCAACAGCAGCGACATGCCCAGATTGCCGAGCGCCATCAGGCGCCAGTTGTGGGCCTGGACGCGGGCGCTGCCGATCCGCTCGTCCCAGGCTTGGGCGGCCTTCTGATATGGCGTGACCGGCTCCGGTGTCTCGCCGTAGCGCAAGGCCGATCGCTTGAACACCATGGTGGATGTCTCCTTCTAGCTCTTGTTTTTGAGATCGGGGCCGCCACCGCTTGCCGGGCGGTCGCCATCGCGAAGGGCATGAGCCGCCATGAGGCCGGCTTGGGTTATGCGTTGGCGGCGGGCGAGGCTTTGCGCCCAGGCCGGTGGGCTGGAGGCCGCGGCACTGGCCGCGGCTGCGTCTCCGGCGTGACCGGAGCTGTCGGATCCCGATCGTGGTGAGGCATCGCGGATTCCTTGCGCGGCGCCCTGCCGGAAGGCTGTCGTGACCGGCGCCGCGAATGCAGCGGCCATCCTGGATGCCGGTGCGGCCATGGTAGTCCGTGCGACACCGGCCATGCCGCCGGCCTCATAGGCCGCGCCAACGCGTCCCGCGAGTGAGGCTGCGGCTCTGGTCCCGCTACCGGCCGCGCTGCCAGCCAACCGCGCAGTACCCGTTGCAGCCAATCCGCCGGCTACACCAGCGCCGCCGATAGCTGCCGTGGTGGCGACCGCTGCGCCAGCACCGAGTTGAGGCGCACCGGAGATGAGACCGGCCGCAATGGCGGGCACATAGATGGCTAGTCCGAACACGGCGATGGCTGCCAGGATGCACGACGCGGCCTGAGTCAGCGTCACTTCGCCGGTTGGACGGATCACGGTTCCGAACAGCGAGGCGCCGATGCCGACCACGATTGCCAGCACCATGAGCTTGATACCGGAGGAGATGACGTTGCCGAGCACGCGCTCGGCGAGGAATGCCGTCTGACCGAACAAAGCGAACGGCACCAGGACGAAACCGGCGAGCACCGTCAGCTTGAATTCGATGATGGTGATGAAGAGCTGGACTGAGAGCACGAAAAAGGCGAGCAGCACGATCACCCAGGCCAGCATCAGGACGGCGATGGTGACGAAGTTCGAGAAGAACGTCGTGAAGCCGATCAGCTCGCCGGCTTTCTCCAGCAGCGGCTTCGAGGCGGTGAAGCCTGTGGAGGCGACAAATCCCGGGCGCATGAGATCGGCGGCCGTAAGTGACGTGCCTGATGCCTTCAGGCCCAACCCAGCAAACGAATGAAAGACGATATCGGCGAGGCCCTGGAAGTTGGACAGGAGCAGCGCAAAGAAGCCAACGTAGAGCACCTTACGGATCAACTGTGCGATAACGTTGTCCTCGCCCATCAGCGCCCAGAAGAGGCCGGCGAGCGTGATGTCGATCGCGATCAGTATGCTCGTTAGGAATGCGACGTCGCCGGCGAGGAGGCCGAATCCGCTGTCGATGTAGCGGCTGAAGGTTTCCGTGAAGCGGTCTATGATCGCTAGGTCGTCCATGTCTGCGCGCCCCGTGCTACCGGCAAGGCTCCGCCAGCGGCACAAACTGCGTTGGCCGTTGGGGACATCAGCTAGAGAAGGTTGGGGCGGGTCAGGTGAGCATCACCGTTCTGGCGCCACCCGATGTCTGGGAGATCGGGCAAGGCCATGATGCTGGAGAGGTTGATGCCGCGTGAATGAGGAAACGCCGCAATACGCGGGAGCGATCGGGAACTCTAGGTGGAATGCAGGAAGATGCTTGTGAGCAAGCAGATTTTGATCTTTCTCTAGCCCCGGAGGAGTGAGTTCTCAGACCGACGAGAAGCCGACATCGCTGGTGTCGACGGCCTGCGCTAAACAGCGCCCTCTCGGAGAAGTCCCCTTCGTGGGGTTGAGCGGACGTCGGCGTACGACGGTCGAGCGTGGGTCCGCTAGGTCGTGTAAGTATTCGCCCGCTGATTCCGTTCAACGAAAGTGAAAAAACCCGTCACCGCCGGTTACTAATGCTCTGCTATCAGATAGGCTGCTGGAGGGGAAGCGACCACTGAGCAATATCAAAAATGCGGATCGTCTATCTAGAAGTTGAGAATTTTAGAGGCATTAAGAAGCTTAGTTGGTCTCCCTCCGCCAAGTTCAATTGTCTCATTGGCCCGGGCGACTCTGCAAAAACAACAATCCTCGATGCCATTGAGCTGGTGCTGACGCCGCGCTCCTATGCGTTCGCAGACGATTCCGATTTCCACAATCTCGACTACAATCAGCCCATAAGGATCGTGGCGACCATCGCAGGATTGCCTCCTGAATTCATTGCCGATGATCGGTATGGCCTCCATCTTCGAGGCTGGAACGCTGACGCTGCCAAGGTCGAAGACGAACCGAGGGCGGGCTTGGAGAGTGCGCTTTCGCTGCAACTAACAGTCGATAAGACCCACGAGGCGCGATGGTCGGTGTTCAACGACAGAATTGCCGCCGACCAGGAAAGCGATCCGCCGTCTCTGAAATACATAGACGCGCAGACACTGGCGACGACGCGGCTTGGCCCCTATGCCGAGCGGCATCTTGGATGGGGCCGCCAATCGGTCCTCAACCGTTTGGGGGACGCAGCGGAAACCCTGGGCGGTCAGATGGCAGACGCAAGTCGCGCCGCCCGCGAGGCTTTCACGAAAGGCAATCCGTCAGTTTTCAAGGACACCGCCGAACGCGCAGAGAAGCTAGGCAAGCTTTTCGCTGTTCCAATTCGCGACAAGTATGGCGCTGCGCTGGATGTGCAGGGCGTCAACATATCGGCTGGCGGCATTTCCTTGCATGACGGCAAGCTGCCGCTGCGCCGTCTTGGCACCGGCTCCTCTCGCCTCATTGTCTCTGCCCTGCAGCACGACGCGAGTGGTTCACACGTCGCGCTGATTGACGAGATTGAACATGGGCTGGAGCCTCATCGTATAGCGAGGCTTCTGAAGTATCTCAAAGCGCCGGCTGATGCCGGCAGCACGTCACCCTCGCAGATTTTCATAACCACGCACTCTCCCGTGGTGATCCGCGAGTTGAATGCTGCCGATATTTTCACGGTTCGTGCCGAAGCGGGGATGGTGCGCGTCACCGCTGCCGACGCGGCGGCAGCCGACCCCAATACTGCGCAAAAGCATCTGCGCGCGGCCCCGGACGCGTTCCTCGCCCGAAAAGTGGTAGTTTGCGAGGGGAGGACCGAGCAGGGGCTCTGTCGCGGGCTCGACGCTTACTGGAGTTTGCATGAGGGAAAAGAGTCGTTCGCTCTGCGCGGCTTGATCGAGATTAACGGAAATGGCAACGCGAGCGCGCTGGTGCTTGCAGACCACCTCGCCAATCTCGGATATGACGTTTTTCTTCTGTTGGACACGGACGAGAGGGCCGACGAACAGAAGCTCACCGAGCTGCGCGGTAAAGGCGTTCGTGTCCATGAGTGGCCAGACAATGTTGCGACCGAGGAGCGGATATTCCTCGATGTGCCCTGGGCAAGTGTACAGGCGCTCGTAAAATTTGCGTGCGAGTGCGTTAATGCCGACAGCGTGATGGCGCAGATCAACAAGGTGGCTAAGGCCGCTGGCGCAGCCGAGCTTTCCAGTCTGGACTTGCCGACCACGCTCGACACCGAAGCCATGAGATCCATCCTAGGCAAAGCGGCAAAGAACAAGGATAGGCCCTGGTTCAAGGACATCACCCGCGGCGAGGAGCTTGCCGCCATATTAGGCCCCGTACTTGCAAAGATTCCTGACAACCCGCTTGCCCTTGGCATGGGCGCTTTCCGCGCGTGGGTCGATGGCTGAAGATGCGGACCGAAAAATCGCCGAGGAGGCAGCGGAATCCGCGCGAGGGAGCATTGTCGCGGCGGCTGGCTGCGGAAAGACGGAGCAGATCGCGCGGGCTACTTCGCTCGGCAATGGCCGAAGACTGATTCTCACTCATACACATGCCGGAGTAGATGTTCTACGGGCCCGGCTGGCGTTTCACAAAGTCCCCCGGTCACGCTACCGTCTTGAAACCATCGCCGGATTTTGCCTGCGCTACGCGGCAGCTTTTCCTGTCACGTCGGGGCTGAAGACCTCCAGTCCCGCCAGCGATGCCGAATGGCGCGATGTCTACAAAGCGGCGTCTCAGTTGATCATAAACCAAGCGGCGGACGAGATACTGAAGGCCTCTTACAGCGGCGTGTTCGTGGACGAGTATCAGGACTGCTCTCTCGCCCAGCATGATGTCGTCAACGCGCTCTCAAGGGTGCTCCCCGTATGCGTGTTCGGCGACCCCTTGCAGGCGATCTTTGACTTTAAGGGTCAACAGCCGGTCGATTGGGACAAGGACGTATTTCCTGTCTTTCCGAAGAAGGGCGAGCTGCTGACACCCTGGCGATGGCACAAGAAGGAGAACCCGAAATTTGCGGAGTGGCTTGCGATGGTCCGCGTAGCGCTCGACGCCGGCGGGCATGTTGATCTCGCTGGCCGCCCCCCATGCGTGAACTGGGAAGCACTCCCGACCGATCAGAACCGCCGCACGATGAAAATCGTCGAGGTCTGCAAGCGCGTGCGCGGCGAAGCGGGGAACGGATCCGTTGTCGTCATTGCGGATGCGTCGAGCATCGGCATTCAGGCGTACATCGCCAAGCAGCTTTCAAAGACCGGCTATTCCAAGATTGAACCGGTGGGCTGCGAAAGCCTCTACGCATCCGTGAAGAAGCTGGAAAAGGCCAAAGACTTTAAGCAACTGCAGGAAACCGTGAGCTTCATCACCGATTGCATGACGGGTGCGGAGGAGACCCCATACCTGGCGGCGGTGAACGCACGGCTGGAGGGACGCCGCGCCGGGGCTGCAAAGTTCGGTGACCTGATCGATCTCGGCGTGGCATTCCTGGCCAACCCCACTTTTCAAAATCGCCTTGCGCTTCTCGACGCATTTCATCAGCGCGAAGAGTGTTACTGTTTCCGGCGCGAGATGTTTCATGCGATGCGGGCGGCGCACCTGCTGTGCATCAGCCGCCCCGGCCTCGCTCTCGCCGATGCCGTTCGCGAAACCCAGACCCGGGCGCGTCATGCGGGGCGTGTGGTTCCCCGGCTTTCCGTAGGCAGTACGCTTCTCGTCAAAGGTCTCGAATTCGATCATGCTGTGGTCGTGCACACCCCCAAGATGACGAGGCGCGATTGGTATGTGGCGCTAACCCGGGCAACGACCGGCCTGACGGTCCTTTCCCCGACGCAAAAATTCGAGCCAGCGGCTTAGGGCATTCTGTCTGTGACAGCTGGCCTATCGGAGAAGATTGCCGGCTCGCAACGTAAGTTATTGACATACTTGTATTTATTTTGGTGCGGGACCGACGTGTATAGCCCGATGTCTACTTGTATTATAAATAGCGTTGTGTGACAGGGGACTAGACCATGAAGTCTTTCCAGAACATGGTCGAGGATACGCTCCTTAAGGACGGGCCGGTCCTGTCGTCGATCCTCGCCAAAAACTTGGAAGCGTCCGGCCTTACGCCGGAAGCGGCACGTCAGCGGATATCGAGGGCGAACGGCAAGGTACGCCGGTTGTCGGGCCTGCCATTTCCGAAGCGCGCCAGCATTCTCTACCACGAGGCCACGTATAACTCCGGCAAGTACTGGAACCAGCTAGTCAAGATTACGATTGGGTCGAGCCCTGCCTATGGCCCCGCGCTCGCTGCAGTAATGGCCCGCGACGGCATCGTACCGGAAGCTCATTTTGCAATCATCAGCGGATCTCCGCAGGCCCAGAAGGGACAACTTGCAAGCGAGACGGTCCTGAGCCGCCTTGTTGCTAACGGCTTTTTCAAGAGGCTTCACATTGAAGGGATCGGCCCATGCATAGCGCTCGATGCTAACGGCCAGATTCAACACGCCAAGAGCACGGAGCTCACGGCCCGTCTTGTGACCGAGAACATGATGCTTCTTGCGGTCAGGGACTGGGCCAGAAATCTCGGCATGGCCAGCTACGATAAAATCACCTTGCGCACCGACGCCAAGCTTCCGAAGTACGGCACTTTTCACTGGGATCTCTGCGGACCATCCTACATCCGTCCCCTCGCGACCCGGGAGAAGGATGGAAAGCCCACGCCCGGATTCTTCCTATGCGATGTCATGGCAGGCAACGCCATAAACGCGAACGGCATCGCGGCCTTCGTAAGGAAGTGCAGCATGCTCTCGGGGCTGAAAAATCTTCCGCCCATGATGCCGATGCTATTGGCGGATGGCTTTACCCGCGAGGCGTTCAACCTTGGGCGCGGGCACGGCATACTCATGACGACGCCGACCAATCTGTTTGGGGCGGAAGTGGCGACCGGCCTGCGAACGCTTCTGCAATCGGTGACAAAGGCCGCGGCAGTGGCTACCGAACAGCCGGAAGTCATTCCCGAGCTTTTCAGCAAGCTAAGTCACATTGAGGGAGCAGCCGCGAATCTTCGCGGCGCTCTTTTTGAAATGATCATGGGTCATGTTGTCTACGCGCGGGAAGCGGACCCAATTGAGATTGGCAAACGCATCAAGGACCCCTTGAGCGGAGCGAGCGCCGAGATTGATGTGTTCCGCGTCAAGGAACGGCAGGGAGTATGGATTTACGAGGGGAAGGGTCACCAGCCTTCTGAAATTGTCGATCTCGTCACGGTGGAGAAGTGGGTCAAAGACCGCGTGGCGCTGATCTACAGGGTGTTGAGCGCAGAGCCACGGTTTCGGGAAAGCGAATTCCATTTCGAGTATTGGACTTGCGGCACGTTCTCCGCCGAGGCGCGCGCTTTTCTAGAGAAAGCGGCAGCGAATACGCATCGCTATACGATCTCTTACAAGGACGGCGCTGCAGTTCGACAGTACGCCTCGCAGATAAGATCAACCTCGATCATGCAGACGCTGGATCAGCATTATTTCAACCATCCAATCTCGCGGTTCGATAAGAAGTATGACGCGACGGAGTCGCTGCTTCGCGTTCAACTCGACACGCCGACACTCATAGCGGACATGCGATCGCGCGGGATCGACGAAAGCCTTTAGTTTTATTGACGTGCCTGGGACGACGGCGCCGCGATGCATCCGCCGACTGACGTCAACTTGCAGGTGAGCAGCGGACCTTTGCCCGCTCAGTCACAATAACACAGATGACACTGAACAGAATGAAGGTCTTGCGCGTTCGTTGGAGGCCCGGTCGAGCCGGGCTTTTATGGCTGTTCGCGCAAGGGTGTAAGGAGCCCGCCGCCCACCAAAGCGAGACCGGTCAAGGAGACTCGTCCGAAGGATCATCCCCAGGATCCCAATCAATGGTCCATTCAACGGGACCACCAGCCCAATCATGCGGGGGAGGAGCTTTGTAGTCATGATTCAATTGGGTGACGAGGAAGTTTACGCGCACGGAAAGCACACCTATCTCCGCGACGAGCCGCTTCTGAACCTCGGCCGTAAAGTCCTCCAGCTCGACGGGCTGTGGTGCATTCTTTATTAGACGGGAACGAACTGGAGGAAGCCCTGCCTCTGTGAATTCCATAATGTACTGAGAGTGGAGCAATTCGTTTCGGCGAATTCTTTCTCTATCGACCGCGCTCATTAGCGCTTGGAATGATTGTACCCATCCGGGGCGCGCGTGAACGCGATCAAAATCCGGAGAGGTCAAAACAATTTTCGTAACCTCCTTGATCCGATCATCGAAGTTCATCTTCGCGATTTTTTGCTGACGCTTAGTCCGATTTTCATGGCCGTAAGCGAGCAACAGAATCTGATCGAGCTTGGCCTCGATGTACTGGAAGATAAAGACATAGCGGCCGATGGCCGCAAACATCGCTTCGGTGTCGTCTTCCGTCCACAACGGTGTTGGTGAATTAGTGTTCATGAATCGGCTTGCTGGCTGGCAAGGAAGCTTCAGCAAACGCTATCAGGATCTGGAATGTACGCAACGGCGTGAGATCGCCTCCGTCGCGGATCTTTTTTTGGGATGGCTTCCGACCCTTGGCCGAACACATCCTTCGTGCTCTCGCGAGCGACAGGGAAGGATTGAAACTCAATGATCCGCAGGACCCTCTCGAGCAATTCAAGAAGCAGGGTCAGTTCGGAAGTGCGTACGGCGCGTCCTGTAACCAAGGCGGGGCCCGAGCAGTTGCCAATCCTGGCAGCGTCCAGGCATCACCCCAGACTCAACGCCCGCTTGAAATCGAACGGTAATCGTCGGGCGCCTAGACGCCTCCACGTGCGCTGTTGATAACCGCATGGGCTGACGGTGATAGTGCTTTGCCGCAAAGCGGCGCTGGGCATACTGCCGGACTGGCTCGCGAGAGAGGGCTTCTGAATGCCGCCTGAAACCACAGTCATCCGATGCCTAGACAGCGTAAGGGCTCAAGCTGAGAATGCCGTCAGCGCCCAGGCGGAGCGCGCCTTCGATAGCGTTTATAAGGGTATGGCGCGCGCAATTCGGCAGGCAGCGGTGTACACGACGCCTCGCCAGCTCGATTACATCTATAGTTTCGCCACTCATGAGAAACGCAAGGCGTTCGGGCAGAAGCTTCGATCAGGCTCGCATGCCCTGTTCCTAGGTGATGGCAAGCCCGAACCCTACCAGCTTTTCGTCGTTCCCGGCGAAGACGGGGAAACGTGGGTCTTCCTCGCCAGCAAGGAGGGAGACAATGGTAGTCTAGTAGTATTTCAAGCCATGTCAGGCGGCAGTCCGCGCCCCACGAATCCCGTGATCAAATTTAGCTTTAGCCGCGAAGGCGTGACAGCCGAGAATAGCGCGCTTTGCCAAGCACCGTCCCTCCCTCGCGACTCTATCGCGGAGCTTGGTGGGTTCTATTGGAGCGTCCCTGTGTACTTCAACGAGATGCTAAGCACGCCGACTTATGGCGATGGCGTCAAGCACGTGACGATTCTCGATCCGAGGTTGTTTGTCCCGTAGGTAGGGTTCAGGACCACTGCACCGCAACTTCAAAAAACGATCGGTCGCTAGGGCCATCGCATAATCGTCGCACTTTAGCATGTTTCCGGCTGCTGAAGCGCTTACTCCTGCGGTCGAAGACCCTTCTCCCGCTGGTCAAATGACCGCTTCCTCGGCTTTGCATCGATATCAAGCTGGTTCCATAACGGCGCTGGCTATCCAATTTTATGGATGCTTATTGGCTCGACATATATCCCGTTCCGGCCCCGACAAACGACTTAAACCGCTGCCGCCCTTCATCCTCGGTTGCCAACTCTCGCGCGCGAGCAATGGTCTCTGACCGCGCCTGCGCTGCAACCAGGCTTTGGAGTGCGAGAGACTGCTTGACACCAAGCCCTGTGAGCTCGTTGCCGGCTTGCGTGGCTTCCAATGCTCCGGCCGCGTCGCGTGAACGGCTCAAGGCGTCGCCGAGCAGGTGCGCGTCATTCTCGATCCCGTCGGCAATTTCGCCCTGAAGGAAAGCTGAGCGCTGGAAGGCCGCGTAGCTCTCTTCCCATCGCGAGCGCGCATTGCGCAGGGATTCGTCGTAGGTCAGCGCGGCCGATGCCTCCTTCGGAAACATTTGCTGGTAGTTGTTCTGCGTTTCCTGTAGCCGCATCGCAATGCCTTCGCCGGCGCGAAGCTGGGTCTGGATGTCCGTCAATGATCGCTGAAGGTCGGGCGACAGCGTACCCTGAAGGCGCATGAGGTTCTGATCCATGCGCAGGATCATTTGGGCTTCGTTCTGAAGCGTGCGGATCTGATTGTTGATTTGCTCGAGCGCGCGCGCTGCCGACAGCAAGTTCTGGCTGTAGTTGCTTGGATCGAAGACGGTGTATTGCGCGATCGAAGATGTCGCAGAGCTTGCGATCAGGCCGACCGCGATTGGAATCCTGGTAAGAATCTTGCGTATTGGCTTCATCGGTTGTTCCTCTTTGATTTGCTGGGCACGGCCCGGAATGGAGAGAGGCGTTGAGGCATCGGCGGACCTCCTGGCAGTCCCGGGAGCGGCGTCTGATCCACCGCCACTGCCGGCACATCTGGCCGCAGGGCCTCCGTGACGTGCTCGCCGACACCGGCACTGAGTATTTCTACCGACCGTCTCTCGGATGGCGCTGTATTCCGTGTGGTGAGCGATGCCGGGAGAGGTGGTGGCGTAGTTGGCGGCCGCCACTGCTGGATCAGGTCGCCTGCCCAAGCGAGACCTTTCGCGGTCAGGAAACGTGCAGTGAACCCGCTGGCAGACTCCTCTTGCAGGCAGTGGTCGATCAGTTTCTGGTCATCGGGCGAGGAGGCGCCGCAGAGCGCCAGCGCTACCGGCCCGAGGCCGAGCTCGAACAGGCGATTGCCGCGCGCGGTTTGAGCATAATAGTCGCGCTTCGGCGCGGCGACTGAGAGAATCTCGATCTGGCGCTCGTTGAGGCCGAAACGCTCGTACACCGCTCGCGCCTGCGGCTCGCGGGCGCGGTCGTTGGGTAGAAAGATGCGCGTCGGGCAGCTTTCGATCAGCGCCGGCGCAATCGTCGAGCGCTCGACGTCGGCCAATGATTGCGTGGCGAACACAACGGAGACGTTCTTCTTGCGCAATGTCTTCAGCCATTCGCGGATGCGAGCCGCGAACAGCGCATCGTCGAGGAAGGTCCAGGCCTCGTCGAGGACCAGCAGCGTCGGCCGGCCATCGAAGCGTTCCTCCAGACGATGAAACAGGTAAGTCAGGACCGGCGGAATCAGCGCCTTGTGTCCCATTAGTGCCTCGAGCTCGATATGCAGAACGTCGGCCGCGGCGATCTGTTCTGAGGCGCCATCAAGGAGCCGGCCGTAGGCGCCTTCCAGCGCGTAGGGTGACAAGGCAGCAACCAAGGGCGCGGATTGGATCAGCACGGCGAGGCCAGTCAGCGTGCGCTCGGCCTTCGGCGCCGAGGCGAGACTCTGCAGCGCTGTCCACACGGCATCCTTCACGTCCGGCGTCACGCGCACACCTTCGGCGGATAGCAGGGCCGTCACCCATTGTAGGGCGAAGGCGATTTCGCCGGGCTCGTCAATGCGGGAGAGCGGCTGCAAGGAGAGCGATCCCTCAAGGCCGAGCTCGACGCTGGCTCCATTCATGGCCAGCGTGGCAGCCCGTGCGGAGCGGCCGCGGTCGAACATGATGACCTGCGCCCCGATGAAGCGGCGGAACTGCAGGGCAAGCAAAGACAGCAGCACGGATTTGCCCGATCCGGTGGGGCCGACCACGAGCGTGTGGCCGACATCGTCGATATGGAGATCCAGCCGGAACGGTGTGCTGCCGCGCGTTTCCGTCACCATCAATGCTGGTGCGTTGAGGTGCCTGTTCATGGTTGGTCCGGCCCAGACAGCCGAGACCGGCA
>JRYH01007015.1_pt1 | contig 35042 bp, 32 predicted proteins | sample 235351 | NCBI WGS metagenome assembly JRYH01 (sample SAMN03074221, study PRJNA261480) | activated sludge metagenome | biome: Wastewater Treatment Plant; feature: Wastewater; material: Activated sludge; isolation source: activated biomass of a wastewater treatment plant treating wastewater... ...
GGCAGGCGCCGGCGTCGGCCGGGGGGTCACTGCCCCTGCGCGAGGCTGAAGCCCGGCTTGCCGTCGAACATCTTGAGCGGCTGGAAATCAGTCACGACGAATTTCTCGGTGACCTTGGTCAGCAGGTGAATCGCGGGCATCTGCCCGATCGCGCCGAGGAACGCCATGTCGCGGAGTTCGAACCGGACGCGGAAGTAGTCGACGATCTCGGTGTAGGGCGAGCCGGAGGGCCAGACTTGCGTGCCGCGGTTCGAGATCATCGTGAGTTTGAACGGGCTGTTCTCGGCGATCGCCTGGAGCCGGCGGGCGAGGTCGAGCACGGGGATGGTCGTGTCGATGTAGATGTCGCAGCCCGCGACATGGCTCACGCTCGTCTCGAAAGTCCTCATGAGACGATTGACGGTCGGACGCGTCGGGGGCCTGTAGGTCGGGGTCGCGGTCTCGGGGATCGGGCGGGCCTCGAGGCCGGAGGGGGTCTTGCCGAGCCTGGCGATGATCGCCTTGGCGAAGTCCCCGGTCCCCACCGGGTCCGATTCTCCCCGGACATCGCCGGTGTGCACGCCGTCCTCAAGCGTCGCGAGCAGGGCGTTCTCGATGAGCGCGGCCCGCCGGTAGAGCCCGATGTGGCGGACCATCATGATCCCGCTGAGCAGCAGACTCGTCGGGTTGGCGATGCCCTTGCCCGCGATGTCGGGGGCGGTGCCGTGCACGGCCTCGAAGATCGAGATCTCGTCCCCGATGTTGGCCGAGGGGGCGAAGCCCAGCCCCCCGACGAGCCCGGCGGCGAGGTCGGAGACGATGTCGCCCTGGAGGTTCGGGAGGACGACCATGCGGTACTCCTGCGGGCGGAGCACGAGGTTCATGCACAGCGCGTCGATGATCACATCGGCGGTCTCGATCAGCGGGTGGTCCTTCGCGGCGGCGTGGAACCGCTCGAGGAACATGCCGTCCGTCATCTTCATGATGTTGGCCTTGTGCCCGCAGTGCACCTTGGTGATGCCGAGCGACTGGGCCGTCTTGAACGCGAAGCGGTGCACCTGGTCGCACCCCGGTGCCGTGATCAGACGCTTGCACTCGACCACATCGGCGGTGAGGCGGTGCTCGATGCCGCCGTAGGTGTCCTCGATATTTTCACGGACAACATAGATGTCCACGGGCACGCCGGCTCGGCTGAAGACGGTGTCGACCCCGGGCAGGCTCTGGAAGTGCCGCAGGTTTGCGAAGGCGCCGAAGGTCTTGCGCAGCGTGACATTGATCGATTTGCCGCCCCCGCCGATCGGGGTTCCCATCGGGCCCTTGTAGAGCAGGCCGGTCTGCTCGATCGCATCGATCGCCTCGTCGGTCATGCCGCGGCTGTCGCCGGCGGCGAAGACGCGCTGTCCCATCTCGACCGGCACGAACTCGACAGTGTCCATCACCCCCGCGGCGCGGAACACCTCGAGGCACGCGTCCATGATCTCCGTCCCGATGCCGTCGCCGGCGGCCAGGGCGACCCGGATCTTCTCGCTCATTCGTTCAACTCCGTGGTTCGAGGAGGCGAACGCTAGGCATCACGACGAGCCCCGGCGGGTTCTCACGACGCCGCTGAGCGGCGGAGCCGGTCCCGGATCGCCTCCCAGATCGGCGAGTCCGACAGAGCCGGGACCACCACGAAGATCACGACGGCCTCCTCCCCGTCGGCCTCGCGCAGGGCCGCGTAGAGCCGGCGTGCGTATCCGGACGCGAGCCCCGGCATCGCGAGCGCCACATGGGGCGGCTGGATCCTGACCGGCCGCCCGGGCGGGCTCAGCAGCACAACCTTCCCGCCCGCCCCCGCGATCTCCCGCCCCAGCGTGTCGAGATTGGTCAGAAGCCGGACCGGAGTGCGGGGCTGGTAGTGCGGCCCGATCACCCCGGGTGACGCCGGCGTCGGGTGCTCCTCCGAGCCCCAGGGCGGATCGGCAGGGGCCACGCCGAGAACCGCGGCGAGTTCCTCCGGGTCGACGACCCCGCGACGCAGGACGCGGGGGGGATCGGTCGTCAGGTCCAACACGGTCGACTCGATCCCCGCCTTGCACGGCCCGCCGTCGAGCACGAGCACCTCACGCTCGTCGAAATGGGCCCGGACATGCTCGGCCGAGGTCGGCGAGATGTACCCCGCGGGGTTGGCGCTCGGGCCGACGATGGGCCTCTCGAACGCCTCGATAAGGACAATCGCGACCGGGTGATCCGGGACGCGGACCGCGACGGCATCGCCCCCGGCGGTCACGGCGGGCGGCACCCACGCCGCCTTGGGGAGCACGAGCGTCAGCGGGCCGGGCCAGAACCGCTCGGCCAGCCGCTGGGCGGCCTCCGGCCAGGCCCGGACGGCACGCCTGGCCATCTCGACATCGCTCGCGTGGACGATAAGGGGGTTTTCGGCGGGCCTTCGCTTGGCGGCGAAGACGCGGGCGATCGCCTCGGGGTTGGCCGCGTCGGCGCCGAGCCCATAGACCGTTTCGGTCGGGAACGCGACCAGCCCGCCCGAGCGCAGGCGGGAGATCGCCGCTTCCAACTCCGCGCTGTGCGCCATGGCCTGTTCCCGCTCACCCGGGGGAGCGACCCCTTCCGATCGGCGATCAGGGAAGCCTCGAGGCCCGCTCCGAGTCGTTGATCTGATTCAGATCGGGCACCACGAAGTTGATCCGGTTGCGCTCCAACGCCGTGCCCGTCGCGGCGTGGAGCCTGGCGATCGCCGTGTTGTAGTCGATCAGGGCCTGGATCTCGCTCCGCTCGGCGGCGGCGAGCGCCTCCTGCTGGCTCAGTTCGAGGTTCAGCCGCTCGACGGTGTAGCCCCGGTCGGTCAACTGCTTCTCGACGAGCAGCGTCCGGATCGCCTCGGCCGCGGCGATCCGCCCGGCTCTGGCCTGTTCGATCAGGCGGTAGTTGGTGAAGACATCGTCGAGCGCGTTCTTCACCTCGAGCACGACATCCTGCACCGTGCGGCGGTAGGCGATGACCGACTGCATCCGCTCGAGCCGCGATCGCCTGAAATCGGCCTCCGCCCCGCGGTTTCCGACGGGCTGCTCGAAGAACATCCCGAGCAGGAACTCGTCGATGAACTCCCCGCGACCGATCTCCCCGTAGGAGCGACCCATGTTCCCGTCGAACCCCATCAGGGTCGCCGACGCGCGGAGGTCCAGCCCGGGGAGCGTTCCGTTCCTCGCCACCGCCTGCCTGATCGAAGCGTCGTCGATCGCGAGCAGGGCGGTGTCGATCTCGGGCCGGCTCTTGACGGCCGTCTCGATCTCGTCGAGCAGGCTGAGCGTCACGGGCTCGTCGATCGCGTCGTCCGAGGGGACGAGCAGCAGTTCAGAGCCGACCGGGATCTCGGGGTCGTTCATGAGCGCCTTGAGCCGGTCGCTCGCCCTGCGGAGTCCGCGCTGGGCCCGCAGCACATCTCCCTTGCGCCGCTCGACGGTCGCGACCGCGTCGGCCACCTGCGCCTGCACGGCGTCGAGCACGCGTCTGGCCTTGATATCGTCGCGGACCTGTTCGCCCCGCTCGAGCAGCTTCGAGGCGATCAGGAGTTCACGCTGGGCGCGGAGCAACTCCCAGTACGCCGCCTCCGTCTCGGTGGCCACCGCGATCAGGTTCGACTTCAGGCGGGCGATCGAGCCCCGCTCGGCGTTGCGTGCCAGGCGCACATCCGCGAGCGCCACATCGGGCCCGAAGCCCCGGAGCAGCGGCTGGTCCAACTGCATCGTGATCATGCTCGACGCCGACGGATTGGGCGAGGGCAGCGCCCCGAACCCCGATTGACGAAGATCGGAGTAGACCGCCTCGGTGTCGATCGAGAACTGCCCGCCCGTGACCAGGCTCCGCCGCAGCCCGGTCGTCGAACCGACCGTCTGCGAAGAGTTCATGGTCTCACCGCTCACCCCCGGGATGAACCCGGGACCCGCCTGCGCCGTGTCGAAGTCCTGCCACAGGAAATCGGAGAAGAAGACCCAGTCGAACGCGGCCTCGGCGGAGGCGACAACCGCCTCGCCGACCGCCGGGCCGAGCGACGCCTCCTGCACGGAGAGATTCCGCTCCACCGCCGACCGGACGACCCGCTGCAGGCCGATGGAGACGGCCTGCGGCGTTCGTCCCAGAAGGTCCTCGCCAGCGAGCCGGCCGAGAGCCCCCGTGGTCTCCCCGGAGGCGTCCCGGTAGTACCGCTCGGGGTTGTAGACACGATCGATCTCCTGGAGGTACTCGGGCTGGATCTCCAGGTCCTGCGACGCGCCGGCGGCGGCCGTCGTCCGGGCGGGGGACCCCCCATCCAAGGGGGCGATCTCCCGGCGGAGCGACTCCTCCATCACACGGCGGAGGTCCTCCTCGGACCGGCGTTCGACCGGGCTGGCGCACCCGCTCAGAAGCACCAGGCCGACCGCGGTGAGCCCGGAGTAGAGAGCGGACCGAAAGAACAATGTGTGTGCAACCGGTTCGAGCATGGCCGATTGTACCGGCTGACGCCCGGCACGCGTCCGGCGTCGAGCAGGGGCGATAGACTTCTTTGCTCCAAGTCGTGCCCGTCGCACGCGGAACAGGATGGACCGCATGAATCTCGTCATCTCGGCATTGGCCCCTCGGCTTTTCTCCTCGGAGATCTCCCGGTTCCTGCTGGGCCTGATCGCGCTCGGCGTGGTCTTCGCCTCGCCGCGGCCGGCGATCGCCCAGGTCGAGCCTGTCGAGCCGAAGTGGATGACCGTCGCCCGCGATGCGGAGATGCGCTGCGGCGAGTTGACCACTTTCTACAAGGTTGCGGATCTGAAGGCGGGACAAGTCGTCCGGATGGACGCCCGCTCGCCCCGCTGGGCCCGCATCATTTACCCGGAATGGCAGCACGCCTTCGTCGCGGTGGGCGACGCGGTTCTGACCTCGGATTCGCAGCTCCGCCTCGAGAGCGCCGCGGCCAGAGTGCGCGCGCCGAACGCCATCTCAGGGCTCCCGGGTTCCTGGCGTTCGCTTTACCTGGGCGAGGTCAAGCCCGGCACGCTGTTCACGATCATCGGCAAGGCCGAATCAAAGGACGGGCAGCTGATCGGGTACAAGGTCAAGCCCGCCTTCCCGCCCGCGGTGGACCAGCCGCCCCACGGGTATGTCGAACTCGCGGCGTTGCGAGACGCAACCGCGGAGGAAGTGACGGCCCACCTCGCGGCCACGCAACCCCGCGACGCGGCGCCCGCCGAACCCAAGGCCCCAGCCGCTGAACCGGAGAGCGCTCCACCCGTCGAGCCCGAGCAATCCACACCGCCGACCGCCGATACGCCCGAAGTGCCCCAGGCGGAGGCGCCCAATGCCACCGAGCCGGAGCCCGCGCCCGAGGCCGCCGCGCCGACCGCGGCGGACACCTCGTTGCTCGAGGAGATGACGCCCCCTTCGCCGGAGTCCCCGGCGGACGCCGCGGCGGATCAGCCCGCCCCGGCCCAGCCGGCGTCGGAGCCTGCGACCGCGACTCCCGATGCCGGCGCCGCGGCGCCCGTGGCCGCGGGGTCCGAGACCGAGGCGCCCGCGCGAGACTGGCTGGGTTGGCCTGAACTCGAGGCCGAGATGCGCCGCGTCCGCGCCAAGGGCGGCGAGGCGATGGACGACGCGCTCGACGAGTTGATCGCCGAGTACGAGCGGGGCCTCGAACACGCCGACACCCCGGCGATCGCGCGGGCGATCGAGACGCGGCTGGAGTGGCTCCGCCTGCGGCGCGATGCACGCGATCAGCGGCTTGCCCTTGATGCCGCGCTCAGTCAGGCCCAGCAGGCCGGGCAGGCCGGGCGGCAGGGCATGCAGGTCTGGGAGGATGCCCGCGGGTTCGATATCGTGGGCCGGCTTGTCCCCAGCGCGATCTACGACGGCCGGCGGCTCCCCCTGATGTACCGCATCCGCGCCGTTGAGGACGCGGGCCTCGTCCGCACCATCGGCTATATCAAGGATGTCCCCGCGCTCAACCTTGGTTCCAAGGTCGGCAACATCGTGGGCGTCATCGGGGATTCACGCCTCGATCCGGCCCTGCAACTCCGCGTTATCACGCCCTTCCGCATCGAGACGCTCGGCGCGAGGCGTTCGGGCGGCTGATCGGGCTACAGTCGCCCGTGCCGCCCGACACCGACAAAGGGATGCGATTCGCCGCGGCCCTCTCCGCCTTCGAACACCCGGGCTTTGCGGCCGAACAGGTCTCGGCGCAGCTTCTCGACTCGCTCGGGCCCGAGCCCGATCTGCTGTTCCTGTTCATCTCCGGCCCCATGATCCAGAACGCGGGCCTCATTGCCGAGATTGTCCGCCGCAACACACGCGCCCGCTGCCTGCTCGGCACGACCGCCGCGGGGGTCATCGGCGGCGCGACCGAGCTCGAATCACGCTCGGCCGTTTCGGCGCTCGCCGGGAGACTCCCCGGGGTCACGCTCAGGCCCCTTCGTACCCGTGATTTCAGCGAGATTCGTGAGGCTCAGGGCGACGGACCGGACCGTTTCCGCGAACTCGCCGCCCCGGAGGGGGACCTCGCCGCGACCTGCGTGCTCGTCGATCCGTTCAGCGTCCCGCTCAACGCGCTGGTCCCCGCCCTGAGCCGCGCCCACCACGACGCCGGCGGCGCGGTGCTCTTCGGCGGGGTCGCCTCCGGCGCACCAAACCCGGGCGGCAACACCATGCTCGTCGACGGCGAGGCCTACACCGAGGGCATTGTCGGCGTGGCGATCGCGGGGCCGGTCCGGTGCGACATGGCGGTCAGCCAGGGCTGCCGCCCGATCGGCTCCAATCTCGTCGTCACGCGGTCGAAGGGGAACCTCATCCTCGAACTCGGGGGTCGCCCTGCGCTCGAAGTCGTGCGGGAAGCGGTGGGGGGGCTCACCGAGGCGGACCGGCGGCTCCTGGCCGGGGGGCTTTTCCTTGGTCGCGTCGTCGACGAGTACAAAGACCACTTCGGCCGGGGCGACTACCTCATCCGCAATGTTCTCGGGGCCGACGAGCAGAGTTCGGCCGTCGCCGTGGCGGACCTGATCCCCCCGGGGCGGACCGTGCGTCTCCATCTCCGCGACGCCGCCACCGCCCACGAGGACCTCGCGCTGCTGCTTGACGCGCAGTCGCTCCACGGCCCGCCCGAAGGCGCGCTGCTCGTCACCTGCAACGGGCGGGGCGAGCGGTTCTTCGGCAAGCAGAATCACGACGCGGTCGCGATCCAGCGGGCGTTCATGCCCGCCCCGGCCGGGCCCGAGTCCGCCAAGCCGGGCAGGTCCATCGGGCCGGCCGACCACTCAGTCCCGCTCGCCGGCTTTTTCGCGGCGGGCGAGATCGGGCCGATCGGCCGCGAGTCCTTCCTGCACGGCTACACCGCGTGCCTCGCCTGTTTCCGCCCGCGTGAGTGAGCGTCAGCGGAGCAAGGCGAGCAGTTCGCCGTGGATCCGTCCGTTCGAGGCGACGGCGGTCACCGCGTTGCAGCCGGGCGAGCCCGCCCAATCGGTCGAGGCCCCTCCGGCCTCCGCCAGAATGGGCCCGAACGGCGCGATGTCCCACGGGTGCAGTTTGGGCTCGACCATCGCGTCGCACCGCCCGGTCGCGACGAGCATCGCCCCGTACGCGTCGGGCCAGCCGCGGGTGTGCTTCGAGGCGGCTGTGATTGCGCGCCAGCGGTCGATATCACCCTCGCCCCAGTAATCCTCGGAGGTCGTGCAGACCGTCGCCGCGTTGAGCCTTTCGGTCGCGGAGACCCGCGCGGGTGTCGGATCCCCCCCCGCGACGCGGTGCCACGCCCCGCCCCCGAGCCCGGCCCAGACCGTCTCGCCCAGCGCCGGGGCGTGGATGACCCCGGCAACAGCCCGGCCCGCGTGCGGGCCGTCGAGCGCTTCCAGCCCGATCAGCGTCGTGAAGAGCGGCACGCCGTGGATGAACGAGAAGGTGCCATCGATCGGGTCGATGATCCAGCGGTAGCCCGTGGTCCCGCGGGTATCGCCGAACTCCTCACCCAGCACGCCGTCCGCGGGGTACCTCGACGCGAGCCGCGCGCGGATCTCCTTCTCGCATGCGCGGTCGGCGGCCGTGACCGGGGTCCCGTCCCCCTTCGTCTCCACATTCAGCCGGCCCTGGCGGAAGTAGGCCAGCGCCGCCTCACCCCCCGCGGACGCGGCCGCGAGGGCGAACTCCAGCCGATCCGACAGTTCCTGCTCTGTCATCGTCATGCACCCCGGCAAAGCGCGGCACGGGCGAACGATCCGAGGATTTCACCGAGTTCCTCGATCTGCGCCGCGGTGTGCGCCGAGGTCACGGTAGCACGGAAGTACCAGGGAACGGGCCCCCCCGGGTATTTCATCAGCGGGACATACACCCCGCGTTCCAGCAGACGCTCCGCGAGCGCCGGCAAAGGCCCGACAGCCTCCGGCGCCAGCGCCGCGATCGGCGTGCGCCCCGCCGCGCCCGCCCCGGCGCAGGCTCGGTCAGGATCTTCACCGCCTCGCGGAACGCATCGATCCTGAAGTCGCCCTCCCCCCCCGCCCGGTCGTAGCGGTCGAGGAACGCGGCCAGGTCGAGCAACTTGGCGCGGTGTTCAAGGAAATACAGGTCGAGAACCCTCTTCCGGTCCGCTGGGATCGACGGCATGGCTTCGCTCCGGGGGCTGTCCATCGGGCAGGATAGAAGTCGCCCCGCCGACCGGCCCGCCACCCCGGGCCCCGCAGGCCCGCCCCGATCCGGACACGACCCGCACAGAACGCCTCGGGCAATGTGAAGATGCGACGAATCCCGACCCCGGGCCACAATTGGGGCTCCCGCCGCTCCTGCGGACCGGACGATCTGCTATTGTCCCCCGTCGGATGGACCCGACGCCGTCCGGTGTCACGACCCAAGAGATCATCCCCACCCGGCTCACCCGTGAGACCGAGTCGCCAGCGGAAGGCGAACACACCGCAGACGCATCAGGTCGAGCCAGAACCGCCCATGACAACACTGCATCACCCCACCGCGGCCCCCGGCCCGGAACCACTGCCGGTCGCCGAGCGCGCCATCACCCTCACCGTCATCCTCCTCCCCATCGTCGGCCTCATCGCCGCCATCGTGCACGCCTGGGGCTGGGGCGTCGGGTGGACTGAGGTCCTCCTCATGCTCGGCATGTACATCGCCACAGGCCTGGGCATCACCGTCGGGTTCCACCGCCTCTTCACCCACAAGTCCTTCACCACCGGCCCCGTGGTCACCGCGGTCTTCGGCATCCTCGGCTCGATGGCCTTCGAGGGCCCCCTCCTCCGATGGGTCGCCTTCCACCGGTGCCACCACCAGCACAGCGACAAAGAGTCCGACCCGCACTCCCCCCACCACCACGGCGAGGGCGTCCGCGCCGTCATCAAGGGCTTCGTCAACGCCCACCTCGGCTGGATGCTCAACCGATCGCCTCACGAGGAAAACCTCTCCCGCTACATCAAGGACTTCGAGTCCAACCGCCTTGTCACCTGGATCAGCAACGCCTTCCCCCTCTGGTCCCTGCTCAGCCTCGTCCTCCCCGCCGTCATCGGCGGGCTCATCGACATGTCCTGGACCGGCGCCCTGCTCGGCTTCCTCTGGGGCGGCCTCGTCCGCATCCTCGTCGTCCACCACATCACATGGAGCGTCAACTCCGTCTGCCACCTCTGGGGAACCCGCCCCTTCGAGAGCCACGACGAGAGCCGCAACAACCCCATCGTCGGCGTGCTCGCCTTCGGCGAGGGATGGCACAACAACCACCACGCCTTCCCCACCTCCGCCCGGCACGGCCTGGCGTGGTGGCAGTTCGACGCGTCCTACCTCGTGATCCGCACGCTCGCCCTCGTCGGCCTGGCGAAAGAGATCCGCGTGCCCTCCGCCGAGCGCATCAACTCCAGGCGACGCCGCCGGCCCGCTGAACAGGGCAGCAACGCCGCCGCCTAGGCCCAGCCGATTCGCCCGCCGCGGCCCGAGCTACTCGCCGATCGGCGGTGATCCCGCCGGGAGGCCGCGTTCGCCAACAGATTGCCCCGCGGACTCACCCTTCCGGGCGGCCTCGGCCCTCCGGCCCGCGACATAGAGCAGGTGAAACACCCCGTTCGCCGCCAGCATCGCGACGGCGATCCCCACGGCCCCCACCAGCCCCACGCCGACATTCGACGCCATCCAGAACAACTGGATCAGGCAGAGCACCGCGACGCCCACCATCGCGGGCGTCCTGGGAATGAACTGGATCGCAAGCGCTCCCAGCGGCGCCCCGAACAGCACCACGGGGGCCGCCGCGAGCCAGTGCCCGAACACTCCCGGGTCTGTCGCGCCCGATGACGCCGTGGTGAGCACGCCCACCAGCGAGTTGAACGCCATGAGGAGCACGCTCGTCGAGATCGCGACCCGCAGATCGCACCGGTAAAGCAGCACGAGCACGGTGTAGGCGATCATGTCGATCCCAACGCCCGTGAACGCCGAGGCCAGACCCCCGACCACCCCCACCGCCAGGCCCGCCGCCGCGTCCGTCCGGGCCGAGAGCCGGGGCAGGTGGTGCCAGTGCCGCATCTCCCTCGCCTTGACCAGCGTCAGGAATCCGAAGGCGCCCCACACGCACGCGAACGCCAGCTTGATCGCGCTCTCCGAGAGCAGCGGCAGCAGCGCGACCGACGCGACCGGCACCACGATCGCGCTCGACGCCATCGCCCACAGCATCAGCCGCAACGCCAGCGCCCGCCCGCTGCACAGGATGAAGATGCTCGCGCTCGTCATCCCCACCGACTGCACCGCGAACGAGAACTGCCGCCCCAGCGCCGCCGGCTCGCCCAGCATCAGCACAAGCACCGGGAACCCGACCGTGCCGCCGCCCATCGGCGTCGCGCCCGCGACGAAGCTCCCCAGCATCATCGCCACCGCGGTCTGCCAGTGCCCCGCGACCTCGCCCCAGAGGTCACCCCCCACCACCGCCGCGCACCAGGCGAACACGAACCACGACGCCCACGCCAGAAAGGGCGCATACCGGCGAGCGGCCTGGATGGACGCGGGTTCAAAGGGCTGGCTCATCGGACAGAATTATCGGCGATCGAACCGCCCCGCATCGCCCCGATCAGGCGATCCACGCTCCCACCCGGCCGCAGATCAGGCCCCCTCATCAAGGCCTACGGGCACCCGCCCACAAACGCCGAGACGAACGCGCTGATGTCCGAAAGGTCGAACACCCCGAACGGCTCGGCGAGGTCCGCCGCCGGGGCGTTCCCCGTGAACGCCGCGATGAACGCCGTGATGTCCGAAAGGTCGAGCAGCCCGTCCCCCGTCAGGTCCGCAGGGCAGCAATCGCCCCGCAGGTCGCACAGCCGGATCGTGGCGAACTCATCGCCCTCGACATTCCCGTCCTGATCGAGCGACTCAGGTTGCTGCAGGAGCCAGTACAGGACCCCGCCGTCCGGCGAGACATAGCTCAGCACCGCGACGGCGACCGACTCCGGCAGCGACCCGAATTCGCCCACCAGATCGATCGTCCCCTCCAGCACCGAGCCGACCGCGAGTTGCGTCGCGCCCGCCGCGTCGAACCACCCGGCCCAGTTGCTGCTCTCCTCATTCCCGATGAACGCGTCCCAGCCCGCGACCATGCCCGACTTGGCCCACATCGCCGGTCCCATCGCGCCCGGCGCGTCCGCGAGCACAATGAACCGATCCTGCCCCAGCGACGCGGGGTTGGTCGCAAGGTACAGGACCGACCCGTCCAGACCAGCCCAGAGGCTGATCGGCCCGTTGCTCCCGATGAGCGTCGCGGACGCGTCCAGCCCGCCGTCGATCACGAACCCCGCCCCCGGGTCGCTCCCGTCGACCGTGAAGTGCCAGTCCTGCCCGCTGTTGTTGTCCCAGACCCCCGCGCCGTTGTTGAACACCATGTCGATCGTGCTCGCGCTGCCCGGCACCGACACCGTGATCTCCCACACGCCGTCCCCATCCCCGTCGCTCATCGCCGGGTCCGGGCTGATCACCGGATTCCACCCGTTGAACCCGTAGTGCAGGAACACCTGCCCCGCCCCCGCGAGCGGACCGCCGCTCGGGTCGTAGGCAATGGTCACGGGCTCCCCGGCCACCGCCGGGTCCGGGTCGATCACCACCGTGTCACCCCCGCCCCCGAGGTCGCTCGGCCCAACCCACACATACATGATGTCAGACTTCTCGACATTCCCGAGCGTGTCCGTCGCCTCGATGTAGTAGTCGATCAGCACCTGGCTCTGCCCTGTGATCATCGCGCCGAACCGCATCGCTTTGTGCGTCGCGCCCAGCACCCCCGGGGGCGTCGGCACCGCCGCGCCCGTCATCGCCACGGATTGCCAGGGCCCGACCTCGGCGCCGCCCGCATAGGTCTCGTTCTGGATCGACGACAGCGGGTTCACGCCGTCGCCGTCCACCCGCCACTTCAGCGTCACCCCAGCGAGCCCCGAATAGTCGTGAACCAGCGTCCAGACCTCAAAGTCGCTCGCCTCGGGCTGGCTCCCCCACTCGAACCCGCCCGGGTTGTACGGCTCCCGCTGCGGCACGAAGACCGTCGGCGGGGTCTGATCGACGAACGACGCAGACGCCAGCGCCGGGTCCGTCTGCGCCGTCGCCAGGTTGCTCCCCCGCGTCACATTGGAGTCCCACACCTCCGTGCCGTCCCAGTACCAGTAATCAGACGCCTGGGAAACCAGCAGGTAATGCCACGCCCGGTGGATCGGGTCGCCCGTCCCGTTCAGCACATGGGTCATCTCGACCGTGGAATCGAGATTCACCGCGTCGAGCTGCTCGAGCGTCATCACATGATTCCGCGCCGCGACGAGCGCCGCCCAGGAGTTGATGTCCGGGCTCACCGCCCCCGCCGAGACATCGCCCCCGAGCCACTTCTTGAATTCGGGGTCCCCGTTGTCCGCGCCGGCCCAGGAGCCGTCCTCGATGTGGATCACATCCGCAGGATCGACCGGGAATCGGTCCAGGTAGTCATTGACCGTAGAGACCTCGTAGTCCGGGTCGCTCTGCACCCAGTTGACCATGTTCTGGAAGTTGTGGTGGTAGTACCCCTCGCTGCCCCCGCCGAAATTGTCCCCGTCGTGATGGAGCACGACGAACATCGGGTGATCCGGGTCGTCGTTGTCGGGCAGGTACGCGTCCATCACCTGGTCGTAAAGAAACGCCCCGTACCCGCCCCGCCCGTCCTCGTTGCCCTCGTACCGCGCCGCCGGCACCGCCACGATCCGCGACACCGCGCCGGTCTGGGGGTCCACATGCTGCGCGTAATGAGGCTGGTACCCGAAGGGAACCGAAACCCGCGACGGCGCCCACAGGTTCTGCAACTGCACCCAGCGCCCCCCGTTCGCCGCCGGGTCCGGGTTGACCTGGTCCGCCCGGTTCGGCGCGAACAGGTTCGACGCGTTCGTGTGCGGATATCCCACGCACGCCCGGTCAAAGTGGATGTTGTCGACAAGCACCCACTCGATCCCCTCCGCCTCGAGCGCCGGGATCATGCGCGCGCTGAACGCCGTCTCCGGCGGGAACAGCCCCCGGCTGAACCCCGTGTTCCCCCCCGAGAACCAGGTCTGCCCGTGGATCAGCTTGTGCAGCCGGAGCTGTATCCGGATGTCACGCTCGCCGATCAACGGCATCAGCGGGTGGTGATACCCGAACGCGACCATCTCCAGCCGGCGATTGCCCAACGCCGAGCGGTTGGACTGCACGGCCCGGTACGCCCCGTCCCAGTTGTTCCACATCCCGCCGTTGATCCCCGCGGCCTCGAGCGCGTTGAGGTTCTCGATCAGCGATCCGGAGAACGATACCTGGGCCCCGAGGTAGGGCAGATGGTCCCCCGCCTCGATCGCGTTCCGAGGCCAGGTCGTGTAAGGCCCGAACCGCTGATTGTGGATGTCCGGCACCGAGAACGAGAAATACGGGTCCGCGCCGAACGGGTTGAGGTAGGGCACATAGATCGGCTGGTGCATGTGCCACAGGAACCCGATCTGAATCGGCGCGGCGGTCGAACAAGCCGCGAGCCCGGCAACCAGGGCGAGCGCGGAACAGACGGCAGAGCGATCGCTCATGAATACTCCTCACGAATGAACAGCGAACATCCTACCCGATCCGGGGGCACGCCGGAGCGCCGTTTGCGAGTATCTCGGCCTACTTCCGACCCAGCGTGACCTGAACCCCGCCCGTCTCGGACCGAATCGACATCGCCAGCCGCTCCTCCGGCGAGACCGCGAGCTCCTCGATGGTCATGCCCGCAAACCGCGCCCGCAGCAACGCGACCGCGTCGTTGACCGCGTGGTGGATCGGGCAGATGTCCAGGTGGATCGCAAGACCCAGCGGGCAGTGATCCAGCGTCGGCAGGTTCTCCCCCAGCGCGGTCAGCACATCGAGCACGGAAACTTCAGACGGCGCGCGCGCAAACGAGAACCCCCCGCCGATCCCCCGGTGCGCCAGCAGAATCCCATGACGGCGCAGCGCCCGCAGGATCTTCGACAGGTAATCACCCGGCAGCCCGGTCGCCTCAGCGATCTCCCTGGTCGTCACCGCCTTGTCGGGTGTCCCCGCAAGAAACCCCAAGGCCAGGAATGCGTACTCCGCGGTCCGCGAGATCATGAAGCCTCCAATAGACATGAGTATAAGGATATCGTCTTTTGCCGTCCAGTCTCCCGCCGGGTTTTCCCGAGATTTGGTCAGGAAACCGGTCGGGATCCCCGCCTAGATGCTCAGCCCCGCGGCCGCGACGACCCGCTCCCGCAGGTCCGACTCACCCTCCCGGAAGGCCAGGGTGAGCGCCGGTCTGGCGACCGGGACGCCCAGCCCCTGTGGGTCGCGACGCCGCAGCTTGGTCCAGTCCTTCTCGGTGACCAGAAGGACCTCGCACCCCCGGGCCAGCTCGGCAAGCCGGGCGCGTGTCCCGGGGCCGATCGGGTCGTGATCCCGCAGGGCGAGCCGGCCCGCCAGCGGCCCCCCGACCGCCCGCTCGGCCGCGGCGAAGAAGGCCTCCGGGTGGGCGATCGCGCAGGCCGCGGCGACCCGGCGGCCCTCGAGCCACGCGACCGGTCGGGTCTCCTCGGACGATTCGTCGGCAACGACCAGCCCGTCCCACGCGTGCGCACACACCGCGTGGACGGAGGCCGGTGCGTGCGCACGGACCGCGTGGAGCACCCCCCCCAACCCCGAGGCGTCCACCAGTTCCGCATGGGTGACCACGACCGCCGACGCCCGCGACAGCGACGCGGGCGGCTCGCGGAGCCAGCCGGCGGGCAGGCACCTGTCCGCGGCGAACGGCCGGGACGCATCAACGAGGACGAGATCCAGTTGCCGGGCGAGGCGCCGGTGCTGGAACCCGTCATCGAGCACGACCACATCCACCGCCCGCCCCGCGTCGGTGGCGAAGAGGCGGAGCAGGCCCTCGAGCCGATCGGGCTGGGCAACCACCGGCACCTCACCGGAGAACGCGTCGGCGTGGGCCGCGGCTTCGTCGGAGAGCCCGCCCCGGGCGCGGTAGCCCCGCATCGCGATCGCGGGGCGGTGGCCCGCCTCCCGGAGCCAACCCACGAGGCGTTGCACCATCGGCGTCTTCCCGGTCCCGCCGACGGAAAGGTTGCCCACCGAGATCACCGGTCGGTCGATCGTGACGACGCCCCGCCCGGCGTCGAACCGGAGGTTGCGCCGGGCGACCTCGGCGCGGTACACGCGCTCGGCGAGCCTGGCCACCGGGGCGAGCGGGTCAGGGAGCGGGCTTCTTCGGCGCATCGGGCCGGGCTCCCTGCTTGATCCGCCCCATCGATTCGAGGAGTGCCCGGCGCTCCTCGCGCAATCGGCGACGCTGCCGGATCAGCAGCCGCGTGTTGTTCACCGCGTCGAGCGCCGCCAGCGTGACCACGATCCCGAGCAGCCCGACGCACGCGAACCATGTGAGCGTGAAGAGCCTCGCGTCCGTGGTCGGCACCACCGAGAACGCCGCGGCCAGGAGCGGGACGGTCGCGAGCATGATGCCCCCGTTGACGCTCCGCAGGCGGTACCGGCTCGCGGGGATCTCCGCCTTCGCGTCGCGCATCAGCAGCAGGTGCGCCACGATCACCAGCATGGTGAACGCCGCGAGCGGGCCGACGAACCAGAGCGGGAGGATCGTGTCGGGGGGCACCGGGAACGGTAGAGCGGGCGGGGGGCTCAGTCGATCAGCGCGTGGCGACGCAGCCGCTCGGTGAGCGAACGCATCGGCAGGCCCACGATGGTCGTCGCGTCGCCGTCGAACTCGATCGGCCAGCCCGCGTTCAGGCGGTCGAAGAGGTTGTACGCCCCGGCCTTGCCTCGCCACCCGTCCGATCGCAGGTAGGATGCGATCTCATCCGGCGGGATCGATCCCACGCGGACCGTCGCCCGATCGATGAACAGGTCGATCAGCAGCCCCTGGCGGTCAACCAGCGCAACGCCCGTCAGCACATCGTGCGGCCGGTTCGCGAACGCCCGGATGATCCGATCGGCATCGGCCCGATCCCGGGGCTGCCCGATGATCTCGCCGTCCAGGACGCAGACCGTGTCCGCCCCGAGGACCACCGCGGGCAGGTCGTCCTCGAGCGTCGCGGCCACCGCCCGGGCCTTCAGGTACGCCAGCGAGGCGACCCAGCACTCGGGCGAGACCCGGCCCGGGATCAGGTCGGCGTCGTCCAACCGCTCGGCGAGGCGGACTTCGTGCTCGATGCCCGCGCCGTTCAGCAAGTCCCGCCTGCGGGGCGAGCGGCTCGCCAGGATGAGCCGGGGCCGCTCGGAGGCGGTGCGGGAAGCGGGGATGGCGGCGATGCTCGGCATGGGCGTTCGGTCGTACGAGGCGGGGAGGCCGGGGTTCTACCGACCCGAATTGTCCGGGATGCCCCCGCCCTCCGGGGTTGGACGCTCGGGTGGGCCTAGCGTTCCCGGATGCGGGTCCATCTGATCCAGATGAACATTGGTTGGGAAAACCGTCACGAAAACTTCGCGGGTGTTCATCGGCTTCTTGAGGGTATCGGGATCACCCCCGGGGACCTTCTGGTCCTCCCGGAGATGTTCGACAGCGGATTCAGCCTGCGGACCGAGACCACGCACGACGGGGCGGGCCAGACGCTCACCTTCCTGCGCACGCTGGCGATCGATCTGGGCTGCACAGTGCAGGGCGGGCGGACCGTCCTCGGGCCCGCGGGCGGGCGGGCGACCAACCGAGCCCCGGTCTTCAACGGCGCCGGCACGCTGCTCACCGAATACGCCAAGATCCACCCGTTCTCGTTCGGACGCGAGCCCGAGGCGTTCGAGGGCGGGGCGGGCGTGACCACCTACAAGTGGGCTGGGCCGGATTCCGATTCGTTGATGGTGTGCCCCGCGATCTGTTACGACATCCGGTTCCCCGAGTTGTTCCGGCTCGGGCTGCTCGCGGGGGCGGAGGCCTTCGCGATCGGGGCGAACTGGCCGGCGGCCCGACAGTCGCACTGGCGGGCGCTCGCGGTGGCGCGTGCGATCGAGAATCAGGCGTTTGTCTTCGCGGTCAACCGCACGGGGCGGGACCCGCACCTCGAATACGCCGGCGGGTCGATCGTGGTCGGGCCCCGGGGCGAGACACTCGGCGAACTCGGCGACGAGGAGGGCGTGCTCACGGTCGAGGTCGATCCTGCGGCGGTCCGCTCCTGGCGGGAGACCTTCCCCGCGTGGCGGGACATCAGGCTGATCGGGAATCGGGGCGCGGCCCCGGGAGGCGGCGATGACGCGTGAAACGGCGATGTTCGGCGCGGGTTGCTTCTGGGGCGTCGAGCATGCCTTCCGGCAGGTCGACGGCGTGCTCGAGACCGCGGTCGGCTTCGCGGGCGGGACCACCGAGAACCCGACCTACGAGCAGGTCTGCACCGACCAGACCGGGCACGCCGAGGTCGTGCTCGTCGAGTTCGACCCCGCGGCGGTGTCCTTCGAGATGTTGCTCGAGACCTTTTTCGCCAGCCACGACCCGACGCAGCGCAACCGGCAGGGGCCTGACATCGGGCGGCAGTATCGCTCGGTTGTGTTCGCGTTCAACAAGGCGCAGCGCGACGCCGCGGAGCGCGCGATCGAGGCCCTCGCCTCCAGCGGTCGGTTCAAGAAGCCGATCGTGACCGAGGTCAAGCAGGCGGCGCCGTTCTACCGGGCGGAGGAGTACCACCAGCGTTACATCGAGAAGAACGGGGGCGCGGCGTGCGGGATCTGACTTGTCTTGTTGCGGGCGTGCTCTCGGTGTGCGGCGTCTCGATCGCCTCCGGGGCGAGCGTGACCTTCCGCGTCGCGGTGCCGGCGGGGACCCCGGCGGGCGACACCGTCTACATCGCGGGCAGTTTCCAGGGCTGGAACCCGGGCAGCCCGGCGCACGCGCTGGAGCCCGAGCCCGACGGGCGCTGGGCGATCACGCTCGACCTGCCCGACGGCGCGCCGATTCAGTTCAAGTTCACCCGCGGGACCTGGGCCCGCGTCGAGAAGGGCCCGAACGGGGAGGAGATCCCCAACCGGGTGCACACGCCCTCGGGCGTGCAGACGCTGGAATTGCAGGTCGCGCGCTGGGCGGACCTGGCGCCCTCGACCATCACGGGACATGTCGAGTGGTTCGAGTTCGGGCCGTTCCTGAGCGGGAGACGGTGCTGGGTCTATCTTCCGCCGGGCTACGACGCGGGCGCGGAGCGCTACCCGGTCCTCTACATGCACGACGGGCAGAACCTGTTCGACGACGCGACCAGTTTCGCGGGCGAGTGGCGGGTCGATGAGGCGTGCGAGGCGCTGATCGCCGCCGGCGAGATCGGCCCGGTGATCGTCGTGGGGATCGAGAACGGGGGCGCGTCGCGGTGCCTCGAGTACACCCCTTGGGCCGACGCGGGGGTGGGGTGCGGGGGCGGGGGATCGGCGTATCTCGCCGCGATCCGCGACACACTGATGCCCGAGGTCGACCGGCGATATCGCACGCGCCCGGGCGAGGCGTTCATGGCCGGTTCGAGCCTGGGCGGGCTCATCTCCGCGTACGCGGGGTATGCGTTCAGCGCGTGGAGCCGGATCGCGGCGGTCTCGCCCTCCTACTGGTTCGACGGGGCGGAGATGCTCGCGTTCGCCTCGGCCGCGGGCCGACCCGCGTTGCTGGAGCGGTTCTACCAGGACATGGGCAGCGCCGAGAGCGGCGTGGGGAACCTCAACGCGATGCGTTCGATCGCGCTGGCGCAGGGGTTCGTCGAGGGTGGGGATTTCACCTCGCTGATCGCCCCGGGGCACCAGCACAACGAGTTCTATTGGGCCCAGCGCGTGCCGGGCATGCTCCGTTTCCTCGTCGGCCCCCCGGCGGGTTGCAACGCGGCGGACCTCGACGCGAACGGGCTGCTTGACCTGGCCGATATCAACGCCTTCGTCGCGGCCTTGCTGGCGCAGGACCCCGACGCGGACCTCGCCCCGCCCGCGGGCGTGTTCGATCTCTCGGACATCAACGCCTTCGTCGCCGCGTTCGTCTCGGGGTGCGGCTGAGGCCCCGGGAAGAGAGGGGACGCCCGCCCATGGACACCCGCGGACGCCATCCATCGGCCGCACCGTTCCGCGTCTGGGGAAAGCCCGGCGAGGACTTCGACGAGGCCTCGCTCACGCAGTTGAGGGACGCGTGCTCGCTCCCTTGCGCCCGGGCCGGGGCGCTCATGCCCGACGCCCATGTCGGGTACGGGCTGCCGATCGGGGGCGTGCTCGCGACCGAGGGCGCCGTCGTGCCCTACGCGGTCGGGGTTGACATTGCCTGCCGGGTGAAAATGACGGTCCTCGACCTGCCGGTGGCGTGGCTCGAGGACGACGAGGGCGTGCGCCGCCTGACGCGGGCGATCGAGCGGGAGACCCGATTCGGCGTCGGGGCGTCGTTCGACGAGGAGCACCGGCGCGAGCACCCCGTAATGGACCGGGACTGGTCGGTCAGCCCCGTCACCCGGATGCTCAAGGACAAGGCGCGGGCGCAACTCGGCACCTCGGGGTCGGGCAATCACTTCGTCGAGTTCGGCACGCTGACCGTCGAGGGGGAATCGGCGGCGGGATCGCTCGGGCTCGAGCCCGGCACGCACCTCGCCCTGCTCAGCCACTCCGGGTCGCGCGGCACCGGGGCCGCGGTCTGTGAGCATTACTCGAAACTCGCGGCATCAATCCACGAGGGCCTGACCGACAACCTGCGCCGCCTCGCGTGGCTCGACCTGGGCACCGACGAGGGCGCGGCCTATTGGGCGGCGATGGAACTCATGGGCGAATACGCCTCGGCCAACCACGCCTGCATCCACCGCGCCATCGCCTCCCACCTCGGCGCCCAAGTGCTCATGGATGTCGAGAACCACCACAACTTCGCGTGGAAGGAGCGGCACGACCCGGGCGACGGGCAGGGCGAACGGGAACTCATCGTGCACCGCAAGGGGGCGACGCCCGCCGGCCCGGGCGCGCTGGGCATCATCCCGGGCTCGATGGCCGACCCCGGGTTCCTCGTCCGTGGCAAGGGCGGGGCGGGATCGCTCGACTCGGCGAGCCACGGGGCGGGGCGGGTGATGAGCCGCCGGCAGGCCAAGAAGACTTTCCGCTGGTCGCAGGTCGAGCCCCTGCTGCGTGAACGCGGGGTGACGGTTCTCAGCGCCGGGATCGACGAGAACCCGCGGGTGTACAAGGACATCCGCCGCGTGCTCGCCGCCCAGCAGGACTTGGTTGAGGTTATCGCGCGGTTCGACCCGAGGCTGGTCAAGATGGCCCCGGAAGGGGAACGGGCGGAAGACTGATGCCCCGTCGTTGCCGGGGCTCCGGGTCGGGCGGCGCCGGGCCGGGTTGTGGGGCTGGGCCGGATGGTTTAGCATCTGCGGCGCCGCACGGGCCCGGCCCAGGGGCGGAACTCCAGACGCGAGGGGTGGTTGAACGCATGAGGCGAACCCGGAGTCGAGGTGTCGGATCGACGGGGACCGCGGCGGCGCTGACGCTGGCGCTGCTCGCCGGCTCGATCGGCGCGTTCCCACGCCACGCGAGCGCCGGGTCGACAAGTTCGACCCAGCCCACCCAGGGCGAGACCGGGTTCGGGGGTGTGAGCCTGCCGGTCGACCTGGTGGTGGGCGAGATCACGCTGCGGGCCCGTCGGGCCTGGGTCTGGCGCATCCCCGAGGCCCGGGGGCCCGAGACGATCCGAATCGTGCTCGAGCACGATGTCACCACCCTGCTCGGGCCGAACCAGTTGTCCGCCGAGCGGGCGTCGCTGTGGCTCCGCCCGGTCGGCGTGGGCGGCGTGGGGGACGCCTCCGGCATCTTCGAGGTCTTCGGGTACTACGAGCGCGTCGACTCGCCCGGCGGGCCCGCCTCGCTCGGGTTCAGCGCCGAGAAACTGCCCGTGCAGGCCCTTATCGCCGCGAGCGAGCCCGTGCGCCTCGCGGTCGACCTGCGGCTGAACACCAGGCCCGACGCCAAGAGCGAGGCCGCCGCGTTCACATCCCGCGCCGATGAGTCGTTCGCATCGATCCTTGAGTCGATCCGCAACCCCGAGGCGGCCCGCGCCGCCCGCGCCCCGGCCGAGGAGCGCCTGGCCCCCCCCGCCTGGATCCTCAACCGCCGGCTGCCCGGCGCGCCCGCCGAGCGGTCCCCCGCCGAAAGCGGGTCGTCGGACGCCTCGGGCGCCGATTCGGAGGGCGAGAGTCCGCCGGCGGGCCGCCGAATCGCTGACCGGTCGGTAAGGCCCGGTCGCTCCGTCCGCTTCAGAACAGAGGGCGAGCGCCCGGGCGGCGAACGCGTGGCCCCCCCGCCCGCGCCGCGCGAGCCGCGGGCAGCGCCCGGGCCGACCGAACCCGTTGCCTCGCGGCCCACACCACCCCGAGACGGCTTGGAGCCGGTGGCCTCGCCCCCCCCCGAACCGAGGGCGACGGACCAGCCAACCTCCCCGCCGCCCACCGCAGAAGCCGGCGCGGGCGATCCACGCACGCCCACCTCCCCGGCGTCGCCGCCGGAGGCCGATACCTCCTTCGAGCCCGAGGTCGACCAGATCGCCGCCGCGGATCCGCCGCAGGCGATTGACGAGGAGGCGACCGGCGAGCCGGCCGAACCACTCGGGATCGAAGCGCCCCGGATCTTCTCGAGCAGCGGCGTTTTCTTCTTCTCCGCGGGCGAGCGGGCGACCATCGAGCGGGCCGAGGACGCGAACCTCGTCACACTCACCGGGGGCGTGGTGCTGCAGCACGAGGCGCCCGACCGAGTCATGGAGATGACCGCCCGCCGCGCCGTGCTCTTCCTCGCGCCGGGCCCGCTCTCGGAGACGCTGGGCCGGCTCGATGTCGCCGATGTGACGGGGATCTACCTGGAAGGGGGCGTGCGCGTCTCCGACGGGCAATACACCCTCCGCTCGCCAGCCGTCTTCTACGATGTTCGCGAGGACCGGGCGCTGCTGCTCGACGCGGTGTTCAACACCTACGACCGCCGCCTGCGCATGCCGCTGACCATGCGCGCGGGCGTCATCCGGCAGGAGGCCGCCAACCGGTTCAGCGCCGAGCGGGCGGTCTACGCCAACACCGCGTTCGCGACCCCGCAGCTCGCCATCGGCACGGGCCGGATGACGATCTCGCAGAAGCAGCACGACGACGGCGAGCATTCGAACATCGTGGACGCGCGGCATGTCACGCTCCGCGCCGGCGGTGTCCCGTTCTTCTACTGGCCCTGGTTCCGGGGCGACCCGGAACGCTTCCCCCTCCGCTCCATCGGGATCGAGGACTCCAACCGGACCGGCACCTCGTTCCTGACCTCGTGGGACCCGTTCACCCTGCTCGGCATCGACCCGCCCGACGGGCTCACCGCCACCGCGGACCTCGACTACTACGCCGACCGAGGCGTCGGGCTGGGCGGCCGGCTCTCATGGGACCGTCCCCGCATGAGCGGGCTCCTGCGGGGCTATGTGCTCCCCGAGGACAACGGGACCGATGTCATGCGCAACGGGGCCGAGATCGAACGCGAGGGAGAAACCCGCGGCTTCGCGATCCTCGAGCACCGCTGGCAGTTCCTGCCGGAATGGACGCTGCTGCTCAACGGGTTCCACGCCTCCGACGAGGCGATCCTCCCCGCGCTGTTCCGCGACATCGGCGTCAACGACGAGGAACTCACCACGCGGGCCCACCTTCGCCGGCTGGAGAACGACACCGCCATCACCCTCGAGGCCAAGGGCCTGACCACGGACTTCATCCCCAACGAGCACCTCGCCCAGTCCCCCGGGTACGCCGTCGACAAGCTGCCCGAGATCGGCATCGCCAAGATCGGCGACGACCTGCTCGACGACCTCGCCCCGGGCTGGCTCACCCACACCTGGAACGCGGACGCCTCACGCATGCGCCTCCGCTTTCAGGAGATCACCCCCGCCTCGATCGGCCTGCGGAACCGGGCCAGGGCCGACCGGGCGTTCGGCGTGGGCCCCAACGACCCCATCGCCGACGCCGCCCGCGACGCCGGGCTCAACGAGTCGTTCGTCAACCGATTCGACACGCGGCACGAACTCTCGACCAAGTTCAACCTGGGCCCCGTGCATGTCAGCCCGTTCCTCGTCGGGCGGTTCACCGCCTACGACACCGACTTCGAGTCCTTCAGCCCCGACGAGGGCGACGAGATGCGGCTCTGGGGCGCCGCGGGCGTCACCCTGTCCACCTCGATCTTCCGCGTCGACGACTCGGTCGAATCCCGCACCTTCGACCTTCACCGCATGCGGCACATCATCGAGCCGACCGTGACCCTCTGGCACGGCGGGGGCACGATCGACAGCGCCGACCTGCCCGTCTACGACGATGATGTCGAGTCCCTCGCCGAGGGCTCGGCTGTCCGCGTCGGGCTCAACCAGACCTGGCAGACCAAGCGCGGCGCGCCGGGGCGGTGGCGCACCGTCGATGTCTTCACCCTGGACGCCGAGTACGGCGTCTTCTCCGACGACGCCAACGAAGAGACCCCGATCGGGCGTTACTACTCGGCCCGCCCCGAATTGAGCGCCCCGGACGAGTTCGTGCGCGTCGCGGGGACCTGGCAGGTCTCCGAGGTCGTCGGCTTCACCGGCGAGACGATCTGGGATGTGGACGACCAACGCGAAGACCGCAACAGCGCCGGCGTCATCGTGCAACACTCCGAGCGGCTCAGCAGCCGCATGGAGGTCCGCCGCCTCGAGCACCAGGACGACACCTTCGGCAACGCCCAACTCCGCGGCACCTTCGGCGACAAGTACATCTACTCGCTCAACACCACCTACAACTTCCGCGAGGAAGACTTCCAGAACTTCTCGATCTCGCTCTACCGCCGGTTCACCAACGGCCTGCTCGGCGGCACGATCAACTACAACAACATCTCCGGCGAGACCACCTTCGGGCTGTTCGTCCAGCCCGCCGGAGTCGGCGGCGCCGGCGTGGGCGGGCTCGGGGGACGCAACTCCCGCTACTGAACGCACGCCGCCGCGGGCTCTCAGGGGCCTTCGCCACCGCCCGCGGGCGCCGACTCAGCGCCCCCCGCGGCGGGCTCGACGCCCGTGGGCGACGCGGCCGCCGCCTTGTTTCGCTCCTCCACCAGGTTGGTGTAGGCGAACACGATCAGCATCGCGGGGATCGCGGCCTTCTCCACCGCCGTGTCCGCGAGGTCGGTGAGGTTGCGCACTCTGCCCGACTCGACCTCCGCGGTCAGATCGACAACGACATTCTCCAGCGTCTTGAGCATGCTGCCCCAGACAAACCACTCGTCCTCCGTCCGCGGCATCGCCCGGCTCACGATCGGAAACGAAGTCGGGGGCACCAGGAACCACCGGCCGTCCCGTCGGATCATCGACAGCCCGAAGGGGGGCAGGATCGCCTTGCCGTCCCACAACAGCCCGACGGTGTCATCGGAAATGGAAACCGTGGTCAGCCTCGCGCGCCCCTCGTCGAGCCAGCGGAACGGGTCCACGAGCAGCGTCTTGATCACGCCGTTGATGACCTCCCGTTCCGAGTCCGACCGGGGGCGGGTGAGCATCTCCGCCGCACCCCCGCGACGGGCCGGCGCGGGGGCGCCCGTGTCGAGCGTCAGCCCCTCCCGGTTGATCCGCGCGGTGCCGAACGACGACGAACGCCGCTCCCCCCGCCCCGCCGCGACAAGCCTCGAGAGGATCGGGCTCGTCCGTCCCTCCGCCGCCGCCCGGTCCGCCTCCTCCCGGAACTGCCGCAGTTCCTCCGGGAACCGCGTCTCAACCGCCGCGCCGAGGTCATCCAGCGCCCCGAGCACGCGACCGAACTGGTTGAGGAACGATCGCTCCGCGGCGCCCTCGGCGTGAATCAACTCGACCAGCCGCGCCGCGTCCCCGGATTCGATCATGTGCCGGGCCGAGTCCAGGGCCGCGTCCGCCGTCGAGGCGTCGTACGACCCGGGCGACCGAGAGCACCCGGAGGCCATCGCCGCCAGCACAAGCACCAGAAACCCGATCCCGCGACGCATCATGGACATGATCCTATCAGACGATTCCGCGGACCCGCCCCTCCCGATGCACCCCGCGGCGATCCTCCCGGTCACTCCCGGTCGGGGGCCGCGCCGGGATAGAGTCTGTCGGACCCGATCGGCCGCTGGATCCGGCTGCTCCCGAGCCTGTCGGGTCGCCCGTCTGGAGGAATCGCCGGCATGCAAATCACCGTGAACGGGGAGCAGCGGACCGTCGACGACGGCGCCACCGTCGCCGATTTGATCGAACTGCTCGGGCTCGCCCGGGCGATCTGCGCCGCCGAGGTCAACAAGGCGGTCGTCCCACGCGACAAGCGGCCCGAGACGCCCCTCCGCGAGGGCGATGTCGTCGAGGTCGTCACCCTCGTCGGCGGGGGCTGACCCGTGCCCGCGACCCAGACCACCGCCGCGATCCTCTCGATCGGCGACGAGCTCGCCCTCGGGCAGATCCTCGACACCAACAGCCAGTGGATCGCCGACCGCCTCCTGACCCTCGGCGTGCGCACCGCCGAGCACCTCACGGTCGACGACGATCTCCCCCGCCTGACCGACGCGATCCGGCGGCTCGCCGAGCGCCACACGCTGCTCGTCTGCACCGGGGGCCTCGGGCCCACCGCGGATGACCTGACCCGGCAAGCCCTCGCGGCCGCGATGGGCGAAACGCTCGTCGAAGACCCGGACGCCCTCGCCCACATCGAGGCCTGGTTCGTAGGGCGCGGCGGGATGCCCGCAACCAACCGCGTGCAGGCGCTCCGCCCCCGATCTTCGCGATGTCTGAGCAACCCGCACGGCACCGCGCCGGGCCTCGCCGCGCTGCTGGGCGCCACCCGGGTGTTCTGCCTGCCCGGCCCGCCGCACGAGATGACCCCGATGTTCGAGGCGTTCGTCGCGCCGGAGGCCGCCGCGCGGGACCGGGCCGTGCGCACCCGGACCGTCCTGACCTTCGGGCTAGGTGAGTCCCGCGTCGCCGAAATCCTCGGGCCGCTGATGGACCGGGACCGCCCGTCCCGCGGTCTCCCGCTCGTCGGCACCACGGCCAGCCGCGGGGTGGTTTCATGCCGCCTCCGCGTGGAGGCCCCCACCGCCGAGCAGGCCGACGCGGCGCTCGACGCGACCGAGGCCGAGGTGACCGCCCTGCTCGGGCCCGCCGTGTTCGATCGGCGTGACCCCGCGTCGGGCGATTCCCCCGACATCGCCGACGCGTTGCCGCGGGCGTTGCTCGCGCTGCTGCGGGGGCGTGGCGAGCGGGTCGCGGTCGTCGAGTCCTGCACGGGCGGCCTCATCGGCGCCGAGCTCGCCTCGGTCCCCGGGTCGTCCGACGCGTTCGCCGGCGGCTGGGTCACTTATTCCAATGAGATAAAGATCGCGCTCGGCGTGCCGCGTGAGATCATCGAACGCCACGGCGCCGTCAGCGGAACCTGCGCCATCGCCATGGCGCGAGCCGGCCTCGAGCGCGCGCTCGCAGCCGACCCGACCTGTGCGCACGCGGTGGCCGTGACCGGCATCGCCGGCCCGGGTGGGGGCACTGACGACAAGCCGGTCGGGACGGTCTGGGTCGCCGCCGTGAGCCTGGAAGGGCCCGACGAGGCGCGGCGATTCCGATTCAGGGGCGGGCGGGATGCCGTCCGGGGGTGGGCCGCTCGGGCCGCGCTGGGCTTGGTCCGGCTGCGGCTGATCGGGCGGGAGATGCCGCTGCTCGGCGAGGCCGAGCGGCTGGCCTCAGGCTGATCGCTCCGCGAGCGACCGCTCGATCCTGTGCAGCGAATCCCTGATCTCCCTCGCGACCGACGCCAGGTCATCCTCCCCGCCCGGCGCGGGCGCCGCGGGCGTCGCCGCCGACCCCGAGAGCCGGTCGCGTTGGTCGAGCACCGCCTGCCGGAAGGCCGGGGTGTCGACGATGCCGATCATGTTGACCAGGAACCCGCCGGGCCCCGAGGAACTCCCCGCGGTCTCGACGCGGAAGCCGTGCAGCCCCAGGAAGCGCATGACCGGCCCCTGGTACATCTGGAGGTCGGTGATCTTCTCGAGCGGAACGGTGCTCTCCACGCGGTTCAGCAACCCCTTGCGGATCAGCAGCGCCCGGTCCGTCAGCGTGCAGCGGAGCGCGGCGATCCACCGGTCGAGCACGAGATTGGCGATGATCAGGTAGATCGGGATGATCGGGATGAGGACAATCGAGAGCGCGAACGCGACCGTCGGGCTGAGCAGCCAGTAGGCCTTGACCTTCGGGTCGAACTCGCCCTCGCGGAGCACGGTGTGGTTCGACATCAGCGAATCCCCTCTGCCCTGTCGCCGCCCGGCGGGCCGACAGGCGCCGAGCCATCGCCGAGTGTCCTGGTGTAGTACCGGACATCGCGCCACGCGCCGTGCTTGAACCCGACCGAGGCGAATGTCCCCGCGGCGGTCATGCCGAGACGCTCGTGCAGGCGTTCGCTCGCCGGGTTCGGGACGGTCACCCCCGCGATCACGCATCGGAACCCGCGTCGCCCCAGTTCGTCGAACAGCGCACGGTAGAGCGCCAGGCCCACGCCGAGAGCGCGCGCCGATTTGTCGACATACACCGCCGACTCGCAGGTCCAGTCGTACGCCTGCCGCGTCTTCCACTGGGCCGCGCGGCTGAACCCGACCACGCGCCCCCCGGGCCCGTCGACCGCGACGAACCAGGGGTAGACCGCGTGGTCGCGTCGCCACGCCGCCGTCACCGAGGCCGGGTCATCCGGCGGCGTGGCGAAGTGCGCGACCCCGTTCACGATCGCGTCGTTGGTGATCTCGGCGATCCGCGGGCAGTCTGCTTCTTCGGCGAACCGGATGGTCGGCGTCACGATCAGTCATCGTACTCGGCGTCGACCGGCCAGGGCAGGTCGTCCCGGTCGTCGGTCAGCAGCGCCAGCGAACCCTGCCTGAACACCAGATACCGCTCGAAACTCGTCGAGCGGTACCGCTCCCGCGCGTACACCCGGTAGACCGCCACATCGTGCCCCTGCTCGTCCACCGCGGCCCGCACCAGCGAGACATTCTCCGCCGGGAATCGGGCGAGCACCGCCGATTCCGAGTCGCCGATCCGGTTCTGCGCGTTCGATGCGACGATCGAATCCAGCGTGGCCCGATCGACCGACCCGTAGCCCCGGTACGAGGACCCCGAGGACGAGCCGCTGACGATGATGCAACCGGGCAGGGCGAGGCTCGCGGCGGCGAGCACGGCAGGGGCGAGGCGGCGCATGGCTGTTCTCCTTCTTGTGCGTGGGCACACACCGCGCGGGGCGGCACGGAAGGGTGTTGGGGATCGCCGGCCCCGGGTTGCGGCCGATCGTCACTCGGCCGGAAAGTCCCAGGGCGACCCCGGGGTGTACCCGATCAGGTCGTAGAGTTCCTGCCGGGTCTGCATCTCGCCCAGGAACGGCGCAACCGAGCCTGTCTCCTTGAGTTGCGTCAGGGCGCGGGCGACCGCTCCCATCGCGACGCGCAGCGTCGTGACCGGGAAGATCACCAGGTCGTACCCCAGTTCCCCGAATCTGGAGAGCGGGATCAGCGGCGTCTTGCCGAACTCGGTCATGTTGGCTAACAGGTAGACCCGCCGGCCCGCCAGGCGGGCCCGCAGACCGGCCGCGAAGTCGCCGAACTCCTGCTCGGACGCCAGGCCCTCTGGGAAGATCATCTCCGCCCCGGCCCGGACATACGCCTCGGCCCGGTCCACCGCGGCCCCGAAGCCCTCGACGCCCCGCGCGTCGGTCCTGGCGCAGACGATGAACGCGCCGCCGGAGCACTCGCGGGAAGCGCGGGAGGCCCACTCGATCTTGCTGACCGCTTGCTCGAACGGGATCAGGGCCTTGCCGTCGAGGTGCCCGCACCGCTTGGGGAAGACCTGGTCCTCCAGGTGCAGCCCCGCGGCGCCGGCGTGGTTGTACTCGATCACGGTCCGACGGACCATCTCCTCCTCGCCGAATCCGGTGTCGGCGTCGGCGAGGAGCGGCAGGCCCGAGGCCGACGCGACCTCGCGGGCCGTGCACGCAAAGTGGTCGAGCGTGAGCAGCCCGACATCCGGCACGCCGGCGGCGACCGAGGTCGCGCCCCCGGAGAGGTAGCACGCCTCGAAGCCGGCCCGGGCGACGGCGCGGGCCACGAGCGCGTTGAACGCCCCCGGGGCGGCGACGACCCCCTTCTCCATCAGTGCTCGAAACCGCAGGCCTGGGTGTTCCTGTGTCATCTCGGCGTCCTCTGGGCGCACGCCGCCGGTTATCCCGGCGGGAGGAGTTCGACCTGCACGGAGAGCCGGGCCGGCTGGCTGCGCGGCATCTTCGGGTCCGCGTCCAGCACGCCGGCCCGGATGGACCGGACGATGTACGACCCGTTCTCCCAGCCCTCGGGGGTCTCGTTGGACCAGTACATGTCCATCTCGTCCCCCACCTTGGGCAGGATGCGGTCGTCCCAGTGCGTCCGGATCGCGCCCGAGTCGGCGTCGCAGCGTTCCAGCGTCACGATGATGGTCGATGTCGCGGTCATGGCGTGCGCTCCGGCCTCCCCCGATCGCGCCCGCTCCGGGCGGCGTCGGGGCGATCCTACGGCGCGAGGGGGCCCGGTGGTATGCTGCCCGGATGAAACACGCGATGCTGCTGTTCGCCATGACCGCGGGGCTCGGCTGGGGCTGCGTCGCGGCACCCAAGGCCGCCGAGAAGCCCCCGCCCCCGCGGCTGGTGGCCTGGGAGGCGTTCAGGGAGGCCCCCGAGGGCGGCGTCTGGCTGGGGGCCCAGCCCTCGGAGCAGGCGCTCGACGCGTTCTCGGCGCACGGGCGCGGGCTCGTGGTGAATCTGCGGACCGACGAGGAGATGGCCTACCTGCCGTTCTACGGGGACGCGGTGTCGGCCCGGGGGCTGCGGTATGTGCGCATCCCGACGCGCGGGGCGGACCTCGACGCGGGCGAGGTCGAGGCGCTGGCCGACGCGATGCGGGCCCACCCGGGGCCGGTGATGCTGCACTGCGCGAGCGGGGGGCGGGCCTCGGTGCTCTGGGCGATGCACCGGATGGCGGCGGAGGGGCTCAGCGCCGTGGAGGCGGCGGCCTGGCTCGAGGCCGAGCGGGGCGAGGTCTCCGAGGAGACGCGCCAGCGCCTCGCGGCGTTCGGGGCGACACGCTCCGACGAATGAGGCGGCGCGCGGTCAGGCCGGGCCGGTCTGGGCCCCGAGGTTGGCGTCGCGGGGGAGCACGGTGATCTCGGCGGGCTCCGGGAGGGCCTTGGCGCTGCGTGCGCCCGACTCCTCGAACCGACGCAGGGTGGGGGTGACGCGGGATTGGATCGATCCGACGGCCTCGTTGTACTTCGAGGTCGCCTTGGCGAGCGCCTTGCCGAGATCGTCGATGTGCCCGAACGCGACGGCCGCCCGCTCGTGGAGTTCCTTGCCGAGGTCGAAGAGTTCACGGGCCTGCTCGGTCAGGTCGTGCTCGCGCCACCCCACGGCGACGGCGCGGAGCAGGCCGATGAGCGTGGCCGGGCTGGCGAGGATGACGCTCTGCCCGGCGGCGGTCTCGAGCAGATCGGGGCGGCGGGCGAGGGCGGTGTCGAGAAAATGGTCCCCCGGGACGAACATGACGACGAAATCCGGCGACCCGCTGTACTGCTGCCAGTAGGACTTCTTGGCGAGCTTTCCGGCCTGGGTGGCGACATCTTCGGCGAACTTGTCGAGCAGGCGGTCGCGTTCGTCCGCGTCGACGACCTCGACGGCGCGCACATACGCGTCGATGTTGCACTTGGCGTCGACGACGACAACCCGGTCGTTGGGCAGGCGGACGATCATGTCCGGACGGAGGGCCCTGCCGTCGTCCGTCCGCGTCGAGGACTGCTCGTCGAAGTCGCAGTAGGGCACCATGCCGGCGAGCTCGGCGACGCGGCGCAGCTGGAGTTCACCGTATCGGCCGCGGATCTCGGGCCGGCTGAAGGCCTGGACGAGTTTGTCCGTGGATGAGCGGAGCGAGTCGCTGGCGGCGGCGGTCAGGTCGACCCGCTCAGTGAGCTTGACGAGGCGTTCCTCGGTCTTGGCGAGGGTCTCGCCGATCGGGCGGACGAGGTCGTCGACGGCCTTGCGGCGCTGGTCGAGATCGGCGCCGGCCTGCTTGAGCTGGCCGGCGAAGTTCTCTCGGGCCTGCTCGAGGAACCGGCGGGTGTTGGTCTCGAGCGCCTCGGAGGAGAGGCTGGCGAAGTGGGCCTTGAGCTCGGCCTCGCGCTCGCGGAGCCAGTTCTGGAGGCGGGTCTGTTCGGCCTGCAACCTCTGCTCACGCTCGGCGTGGAGGCGGCGGTCGGCGTTGGCCTGCTCCTCGGCGCGGGCGAGCGTCTCGCCCAGCTCCCGGGCCCGGGACTCGGCGGACGCGAGGTCCGTGCGGAGGAGTTGGTTCATCTCGGTGAGCCGGCGCGTCTCCTCTTCCCGGCGAGACTCGGCGTGCTCGGCGTCGCGGCGGGCCTGGGCGAGCAGCGAGGCGGCCCGGAGGTGGGCCCGCCCGAGCCACCCGGTCGCGAGCAGGGCGAGGAGCAGGGCCAGGCCGAGGATCAGGTTCAGGAGGTCCATGGGTGCAGGATATTCGGTGGGGAAGCGTCCGGGTGACACCCCCGGCCCCGGGGGGCGGAACACCAAAAAGGGACGGCCCGGCGAGAGGGGCACGCCGGGCCGTCAGAGGTAAGAGGGGCTTCGGTGATGGCGAAGGGCCGCCGTGGCGCGATTCGACCGCGGGAGGGTCGCGGATTCGCCCGGGCGGTCAAATCGAGGATCCGGGGTGAAACAGGAGGCGGGCGGGCCGCCCTTCGGGTCAGCTGGCCAGATCGGTGATCCGGGAGAGGGGCACGGTCACGGCGGCGTCGCCGTCGTTGAAGTGGGCCTCGCCGATGCCGTGCTCGCGGAGGGCCTGGCAGTATCCGACCGCGTCTGGGGTGTCCATGTGGAGCACGACGCCGGGCTTGCCCTTGGCGGCGAGGTGGTCGCGGTAGCCCTCGGCGCGGGCCTCGTCGGTAAAGACGAGCAGGCGGGGACCGCCCGAGGCGCGCACGATGAGGGGTTCCGGCTCGTCGGGGTCGTCGGCGGACGCGACGCCGATGAAGTACCAGGCGTCAAGGGCGAGGGCGGCCTGGATGTAGGCCCGCTCACCCATCTTGTTGCGGGCGTCGCGGGCCTGCACGGCGAGGGCGTCGAAGTCGGTCATGCGGCACCTGCCTTTCCGGGTCCACGATACCACGCGGGGGGGGCCAAAAGAAACACGACCCCGGCGGTGGGCCGGGGCGTGCGCGAAGGGATTGGGGTCCCGAGAAATCAGGTTGAGGCCGCGGGCTAGCCGCCCAGCAGGTCGAGGACGGACCGCGGGCGCGAGGCGGCGATGGCGAGCGCGGAGAGGCCCGCCTCGTTGAGGATCTGCCCGCGGGTGAACAGGGCGGCCTCGCGGGCGAAGTCCGTGTCGCGGATGATGGAGTTGGCCGCGGCGACATTCTCGAATTCCGTGCGCACGGAGGCGGCGCGGGCGTCGAGGGTGTTGCGCTGGAAGGATCCGATCCGGCCTCGGAGTTCGGTGATCGTGGCGGCATCCCGGATTTCGGGGGCCGGGGGGAGTTCAAGCGAATCGCCCGCGGCGGGGATGGCGAGACCACCGTTGAAGAGCGGGACGCCCCCGAACGAGGCGCTCGAGATGGTGCGCTCGACCGACTCGTCGATGGACGCCATTTCGAGTTCGATGGCGGCCCGCTCGGCGTCGGACATCGCGCCGGTGTTGGCGGCGGCGACGGCGAGCGACTCCTTGCGGACCAGCATCCCCCCCGCCTCGGCCAGGGCGGCCTCGGCGGTGCGGGCGACGGCGTCGTTGCGTTCCAGGGCCCGGCTCTCGGCGTCGAGCGCGGCGAGCTGGGCCTCGAGGTTCTCCGAGGCGATCAGGCCGGCGGGGTCGTCGCGGCCCGCGTTGATCCGCTGCCCGGTGGCGAGCCTATGGCCGGAGTCGGCGAGAGCGCGCTGGGCCCTGCCCAGGGCGTTAAGCAGGCCGATCTGGCTCGATGCGTCGCTGATGCGCATGGGATCCTCCGGGCGGGGCGTTCGGATCGCGGCCCGCGTTGAGCGTGCGATTCGGTGCGGGCGGCGGCAAGCGTTGTGGTATGGCGGGGCTCGTCGCCGGGCGGTGCGATCCGCGGGTTCGGCGCAACCGCTACGCTGGGAGCGATGAACGAGCCGCAGACGCAGCAGGAGGTCCTCGCCGCCGCCGAGCAGTTCCGCCGGGATTACCGGGCGGTGCGTGAGCAGATCGGTCGTGCGGTGGTCGGGCACCAGCACATCGTGGACGGGGTGCTGGTGTGCCTGTTCGCCGGGGGGCACGCGTTGCTGGAGGGCGTGCCCGGGATCGGGAAGACGCTGCTGATCCGGACGCTGAGCCGGGCGTTGCACCTGGAGTTCAACCGGATCCAGTTCACGCCCGACCTGATGCCGGCGGATATCTCGGGGACGACGGTGGTCGTGGAGGTCGAGGGGGAGCACGGCCGGGTGAGCCGGGAGTTCCGGTTCCAGAAGGGCCCGGTGTTCGCGCAGATCCTGCTTGCGGACGAGATCAACCGGGCGACCCCGAAGACGCAGAGCGCCCTGCTGGAGGCGATGCAGGAGCGGAGCGTGACGGTGCAGGGCGAGACGCACGCATTGCCGCGACCGTTCTTCGTGATGGCGACGCAGAACCCGCTGGAGCAGGAGGGGACCTACCCCTTGCCGGAGGCGCAGCTGGACCGGTTCTTCTTCAAGCTGCTTGTGGGATATTCCAAGCGGGAGGACCTGCACGAGATCCTCAAGCGGACGACGGGGGGCGAGGAGGCGGAGATCACGCCCGTGCTGGACACGGCGCGGCTGCTGGAGCACCAGCGCCTGGTGCGGCGTGTGGAGGCGGCGCCGACGGTGGTGGACTACGCGGTGCGGTGCGTGCTGGCGACGCACCCGAAGGGCCCCGACGGGGACGGGGCGTACGCGACGCCGCAGGTGAACCAGTATGTGCGCGTAGGGGCGAGCCCGCGGGCGGCGCAGGCGTTGACGCTGGGGGCGAAGGTGCTCGCGCTGCTGGACGGGCGGGCGGCGATCTCGATCGAGGACATCAAGAAGGTGGCGCTGCCGGCGCTGCGGCACCGGATCATCATGAACTTCGAGGCCGAGGCGGAGGGGATCCGGGCGGACGGGGTGATCCGGAACATCCTGGACACGCTCCCACGCGAGGCCGGGGGGTAAGGCCCGGGTCAGGAGGCGCGGAGCCTGGGAACGGCCGCGAGGAGGGCGCGGGTGTAGGGATGCCCGGGCTCGTGGATGATCTGCCGCTTGTCGCCCGATTCGACGATTCGCCCGTCCTTCATGACGGCGATGCGGTGGCAGATGTGGCTGACCACCGCCATGTCGTGGCTGATGAAGAGGTAGGCCAGGCCGAGTTCATCCTGGAGGTCCTGGAGCAGATTGATGATCTGGGCCTGGACGGAGACATCGAGCGCGCTGGTTGGTTCATCGCAGACGATGAGGCTGGGGCGGAGCGCGAGGGCGCGGGCGATCGCGATGCGCTGGCGCTGGCCGCCCGACAGGCGGGTGCCGCGCTCGCCGAGCAAGGTGTCGTAGCCTTCCGGCAGGCGGGCGATGAAGTCGTCGGCGCCGGCCGCGCGCGCCGCCGCGCGCACC
>JRYH01001452.1_pt1 | contig 34830 bp, 31 predicted proteins | sample 235351 | NCBI WGS metagenome assembly JRYH01 (sample SAMN03074221, study PRJNA261480) | activated sludge metagenome | biome: Wastewater Treatment Plant; feature: Wastewater; material: Activated sludge; isolation source: activated biomass of a wastewater treatment plant treating wastewater... ...
CGCGGCTTGGCGGGGCAGCGATGGATGTGCAGCCCGCCGCTTCCCCCGATGCGCTTCATGAGCCAGTCCTCGCAGGCGGCCGGCGCATTGAGCTCGGTTTGCGGATGCGGGATGCCGAGTTCGTCGAGCGCGCCGAAAAGCTGCCGCGGATCCTTGGCGCGTCGGATCGTCTCCGCGTCGTTGCCGATGAGCGTGAAGCGGTCGGCAAGCTTCGCGACGAGGCGCGGATTGCATTCGAAGCCGGACCCCAGCACGAGCCCGATGGGAGGCGAGGGAGCATCCGCGGCGAGGCTTTCGAGCGCGGCCATGAGCGGCCGCGCCGTGAATCCGACCTGGACGCGCGCCGGCAGGCACCGCGAGGCGTCCGCGAGGGCTTCCGTATCGAGGTCCCCGAAGCAGTCGACGACCAGCGGCCGGTAGCCGGCACGCCGCGCGGACGCGGCCAGCGCCCGCGCGGAGAAGGCGGCGATGAGGACGGTTTCGCCCGTCAAGCCGTGAGCTGGCGGGCCAGCGCGAAGGCGTGCCGGAAGTCGAGCGCCAGGGGCTCGCTCGAGCTCAGCATCTGCTTGAAGAGGCCGGACTCCGTCTTGTACTTGATGTCGCCGATGGCGAGCGGGCCGACGCCGAGCGCATTGCAGCCGGGCAGCGGCGCGCCGTCCATGAACAGCTCCATGCCGTCGACGCCCGGCGGCGGCACGGCATTGACGTCGGCGACGACCAGGAGGTTCTTGGCGACCTCCTTCTCTTCCTTCGAGATCACCTGCACGCCGGCAGCCGCTGCGGCGAAGACGACGTCGGCGTTCGCGACGATGTCGCGCTTCTGCTCGGGCGTCTCGCCGGGGACCGGCTCGAGGTCGACGCCGAACCGCTCCTTGGAGACGTTCGCCGACTTGATGACGCGGTCGACGCCGCGGTGTGCGACGAGCCGCACCTCGGCCCCTTCGAGGGCGGCGATGATCGACGACGCGAAGCCGACGACGCCCGTCGCGCCGAATACGGCGACCTTCGTGCCCTTCCAGCCGCGGCCGAACTTGAACTTCAGCACGCGCTCGACGCAGGCGACCATCGCTGCGGCCGTGGTGAACGAGCCGGCGGGATCGGCGAAGACCGAGAGCTGGAACGGCGGCACCATGGCAGTGCGCGCTGCTTCCAGCATGTCGAGCGCGAGGATGGCGTCCTTGCCGCCGATGAACACGCCCGTGCGCACGCCGTAATCCGGCGGACGCGAGAAGATCGCGTCCTGCACGAGTGCGGTCGTCTCGTCGAGAGTGACATTGATGTAGGGGACGATGACCTTGTAGCCGGCGTCGGCCGCCATGTTCACGTCGAACGGGCTCATGTGCTTCTGCGGCGAAAGCATGTGCAGAATTGGCGTAGCGTCACTCATCTCGGTCGTCTCCCGTTCACGTATGGCCTTGCTGCTTCGGATTTTCGAGCACCGGCGGGGCCTTCAGCAATCCTCAATCGTGGCGCCGGCATTGCGCCCGCGGACGATTGAGATCTCGAGGCCCCTCGCTTTAGCCTCTTCGACTAAAGAATGATAGAGGCCCTCTGCCACATCGCTTGACGGCACGAAACCGAAGCCTGTCGGCCCCCATGAGGTCTGCCCGATCCCGGTCGCGCCCAAGGCTGCGGCACGGTCGAGTAGATCTCCCACGGCGGGCGACGTCCAGGGGCTGCCGCCTTGGGCCGTGGAGAAATGATCTCCGAGGATTCTCTGGATCTCGGTTAACGCCGCGCCGAAAGCTCCGAGATCCGCTTCCTGAAGACCCGGCACGAGCTGCATGAGCACGAGGCGGCAGACGCGGTCGGCCAGGGCCTCGGGCAGCGGCGGCAGCACGGCGAAAGCCTGTGCCTCCCGGTCGCCGTGGGCGCCTTGCGCGCGGGCGTCGAGCACGAGCAGCGCCCGCCAGGCGTCGGGGAACGGCGTCTGGATCATCACCGGAGGCGGTCGGTCGATGGCGCCGCGCCCTCCGTCGACGATGAAGCCGCCGGCTTCGAATGCCGCCATTCCGATCGCTGAGCGCGCGCCCCGTCCTGAGAGATCGCCGACCTGCTTCGGCGCGAGCGAAAGCCCTTCGAGGCGCATCAGTGCGAAACCGATGGCGAGCGCGAGCTGCGTGCCCGACCCGAGCCCGGCGTGGGGCGGAATGGCGCGCGTGACCTCGACACGGTACTGGCCCGCCAGTCCGAGCGCGCTCCGGCAACGCTCGAGGACGGCGCGCACGCGCTCGGGCTCCGGCCCTGCGACCGAGGTCGCGCGGGCCTTCCACACGACGACGTCCGTGCTCGGCTGATCGAGCGCCAGCCCGATCGATCCGTAGCGCCGGCCGAGGCTGCCGTTGAGGTCGAGGAAGCCCAGGTGCAGGCGCGCGGGTGCTAGGACGCGGCAGCCTTGAACCGGGGGAGCATCGTGCATTGTCGGGGGCGTCCTTGGAGGGTCTGTCGCCGATTGCGTCGGCAGGGGCCGGAGATTAGGTTCTGGACCGGAACCTATTTGTCCACGAAAGGCGAGGAGAGAGCAATATGAGCACCCGTGACAAAGCACTTTCTGATGCCGAGGTCACCGCCTGGCTTGCTGCGAACCTCCCGCACTGGCGCCTCGAGGACGGCTGGATCCGCCGCACATACAAGACGACGGGCTGGAAGGGCACCCTGATGGTCATCAACACCATCGGCCATCTCGCCGAGGCGGCCTGGCACCACCCGGACATCACCGCATCCTATGCTTGGGTCGAGGTCCGCCTCGTCACGCACTCCGCCAAGGGCATCACCGGAAAGGACCTGGCGCTCGCGAAGAAGATCGAGGAGGTCGTGCATTGGCAGCCTGCGGGCGAGGACAACGAGCTCGAAGGCACGCCGACCGGCGACATGCGCTTCGCCTACATCAAGTATGACTGAATGCGCCAGGCGGCCGACGTCCCCGGATCCCGGCCTGCGCCGGGATGACGTTTTGGCAGGTGGACGGCGCGTGCCCATAGTCAGCGTCACACCCGCGAAGGCCGGTGACCAGATACGTATGAAATTCCTGCAGTGTGGCCAGTCATGACATCGGCTGACACAGCACCGGCCTTCGACGCGCTGATCGGGCTCGGCTCGAACATGGGCGACAAGGCCGCCAACATCGCCCATGCGATCGCGCTCCTGACGGAGAAGGGCGACATTCGCCTCATTGCAGAGTCGCGCCTTTACCGCACGGCCCCCTGGGGCGTGAAGGATCAGGACTGGTTCGTCAACGCCTGTATTGCGGTGGCGACGGACCTCGCGCCCCGCGATCTGCTCGCGCGCTGTCTCTCCGTCGAGAACGACATGAAGCGCGTCCGCAAGGAGCGCTGGGGGCCGCGCGTCATCGACGTCGACGTGCTGACCTGCAGGGACGCCACGATGGACGATCCCGATCTCACGCTGCCCCACCCGCGCATCACCGAGCGCGCCTTCGTGCTCGTGCCGTTGATGGACATCGCACCCGGTGTCGAGATCGCGGGGCATGTCCCGGCATATTGGCTGGCCCGGCTCGATGCGAACGAGGTTGTGCCGCTCGAGGAGAGCACAAAATGAAAAACGCCGCGGATGGCTGCCATCCGCGGCGTGATATTCGATTGAGCGGTGCGGCGCTTACTGCTTGCACTGCGCCTTGATGAAGGCCAGCAGGTTGGCGCGGTCTTCCTCGCTCTTCACGCCGGCCGGAAAGATCATCTTGTTGCCCTTCACGACCGCATCATCTTTCTCGAACCACTTGAGAAGATGCTCGTCGTCCCAGGTAATGCCGGAGTTCTTCAGGGCGTCAGAGTAGGCGAAGCCTTCAGCGTGATGACCGGCCTGCGATCCGGCAACGCACTGAAGATTCGGTCCGAGGCCGTTCTTGGCGTCGGGGCCGATCTGATGGCAGGCCGCGCACTTCTTGAACACTGCAGCGCCAGCCTCGGCGTCCTGCGCCGACGCAGTGAAAGGCACGACGACAATGGCGGCAGCCGCCAGAACCCACTTGAGCATCCTTGATCCTCCGAAGTCTTTCTCGAAACCCAGGCCCGCCGCTCGGTCTCCCAACATCCTGGCAGGCGTCGCATACTGGCAAGTTTTGCCTGAACCGGGTGTGAACACGATGCCGCACCCGGGCTCATGACTAACCTGTACTTGACGGATAGGTTTCGCTCAAGAGACGTTATGGCTCTGCGGCGTCTTTGCTGCGCCGCCTATGCGCCGGTATTTGAACTCCGGTACGTTGGGGTTGTGGCTTTCGACCTCGGCCACCGCCTGCCATTGGGCGTGCAGTGACGAGAGCGAGCAGGCCGGGTCCGTATTGGCGGCATCGCCCGTGAGCGCGAACGCCTGGCAGCGGCAGCCGCCGTAATCGATCTCCTTGCGCGGGCAACTCCGGCAAGGCTCCTTCATCCAGCTCGTTCCGCGGTAGGCTTGGAACGCCTCGCCGTTGAGCCAGATGTCGGCCAGGGGGCGCTCCTTGATCGTGTCGAAAGTGAGCGTCTTGATCGACTCGGCGGCATGGCAGGGCAGCACCCTGCCCGACGGCGTGACGTTGACGATCCCGCGCGCCCAGCCGCCCATGCAGGGCTTCGGGAACTTTGCGTAATAGTCCGGCACGATGGCGTCGATGACGATCACGCCCTTGTACTTTTCGCGCGCCTCCTCGACCTGCTTGGCGGCCGTGAAAAAAGCCTCCTTGGTCGGCATCAGCGCCGCGCGGTTCATGAGCGCCCAGGCGTAATACTGCACGTGCGCGATCTCCACGCGGCCCGCACCCATCTCGACCGCGAAGTCGATGATGCGCCCCACGTTGTGGATGTTCTGGCGGTGGATCGGCGCGTTGATGGTGAGGGGAAGGCCGAGCTCCCTGACCCAGCCGGCAACCTCGATCTTCTTCTTCATGCCGCCCTTGTAGGCGGCGATGCGGTCCGCGTTCTCGGCATCCACGTCCTGGATCGAGAGCTGCACATGGTCGAGCCCCACCTCGACGAGCTTGGCGAGGCGCTCGCGCGTGAGCGTCACGCCGGCCGTGATGAGATTGGTGTAGAGGCCGACCTCGGCCGCCACCTTGACGATGTCCTCGAGATCCTTGCGCGCTGTCGGCTCGCCGCCGGAGAGATGGATCTGCAGCACGCCGAGCTTCGCGGCCTGACGCATGACGTCCTGCCACTCGGCGGTGGTGAGCTCGACGTTGACGCGCTCGAGCTCTACCGGGTTCGAGCAGTAGGGGCACTGCAACGGACAGCGGTGCGTCAGCTCGCACAGCATGCCAATGGGCGCACGCGCGCAGAGGGCCGGGTCGGGGCCGGGATCCACGGCGGGCGCGCCGTCTGGCGAGCGCGCGCACATGGGCATCGCGGATTCGGTAACGTGGGTCGGTGCGATCTCGTTCATGGTCGCTCCTGTCCTGCTCAGGCCTTCACCAGCACGCCTTTGTCGGTAAGGTCCTGGAGCATGGCCAAAATATCGGTTGTCACAACGTCAAGTGGGGCTTGGTACTGCTGACACAAGGTTTCCGCGACCGAGTTCACGGAACGTTGTCCGTCGAGGAGCTTGAGCACCTCGACCGCCGTGTCGTCGGGGTTGAAGACACGCTCCGGCGCCAGAATGATCCAGCGGCCGCGCCCCTCGTCGTGCCGAAGCTTGATGTGCCTGGGCAGTGCCAGCACCGTGTCTCCGGCGACGATCAGCCGGGTGGGTGCACTGCGAGGCTCGGACGTCTCAGCCATTGAGCGTCTCCGGGTTGAAGGCGCCGGGCGGGATGGCGCCGGGCGCGACATACGCATGGTACAGCGCGTCGAGCTGCGCCCAAAGCACGTTGCACTTGAAGCGGACGGCCGCGACGCAGGCATCCTGCTCGGCGCGCGTCTGCGCATGCGTCTTGATGTAGGTCAGCGCGTAGTCCGCGTCGAACGGCGCCTGCACGAGGCGCTTCTTGAAGTACGCCATTACCGTGTCGTCGATGAAGTCGTAGTTCTCGAGCATGCCCGCGATCCGCTCCTTGTGGATCTTGGGCGCGAACAGCTCCGTCAGCGACGAGGCGACGGCGACGACGAGCGGCTCCTCGCGCACGAAGCGCACATAGGCTTCGACGGCGAAGCGCGTCGCGGGAAGCGCCCCCTCCATGCTCTCCACGTAGGCGCGGTCGAGGCCGAGGCCGTCCGTCAGCACGAGCCAGCGCTCGATGCCGCCTGGGTCCTCGCCATGTCCGTCGTGCTCGAGCACGCGGTGGATCCAGTCCCGCCGGAGCTGGCGGTCGAACACGCGACTGACGAAGGCGGCGTCCTTGCGCGGCACGGCCGACTGATAGCAGTAGCGGTTGAGCGCCCACGCCGCGACCTGCCCTTTGCTGAGCTTGCCGCCGTGCAGGAGCTTATGGAAGGAATGCTTGTCGTGATAGCGCTCGGCGCCGACGGCCCGGATGGCGGCCTCGAATTCGTCCGGGCTCCAAAGGGCGCCCGCATCGCTCCCAGTCCGGCGCTCGCTCATAGGCGGATCTCCATTCCGTCGAGGCCGACCTCCCAGCCGGCGGCTTCCGTTGCGCGGCGCTCGGGTGAATTCTCGTCGAGCACCGGGTTCGAGTTGTTGATGTGCACGTAGATCTTGCGCTTGACGCCGAGCGGCGCGAGCGCGTCGATGGACCCCTCCGGCCCCGAGATGGAGATGTGCCCCATGCGCTGGCCGGTCTTCTGCATGAGCCCCTGGCGGATCATCTCCTCGTCCGTGTAGAGCGTGCCGTCGAAGAAGACGAGGGCCGCACCCTTGAGCCGGGCCGCGAGCTCAGGATCGACCACGGCGCATCCCGGCACGTAGAAGAAGCTCTTTCCGCTGGCGGGCGCGGAGACCTTGAGCCCGATCGCATCGCCCTCGCGGCTGCCGTAGTTGTCGGAGGAGGCGCCGCTCTCGAGGTAGAGCGCGATCTTCCCCGGCACGGCGAAGGCTTCGACGACGAGCCCGGTGTCGCGGCCGCCACCTTCGATCGGCGTCGCCGTCCCGAGCGGCAGCTCGCGGCGCGGCACGACGGAGGAGTCGAGCACGTTGAACACGGAGTTGTCCGCAAGCGTCGCGAGCACGCGCGCCGAGCCGTAGACCGAGAACGGCTGCAGCTCGCGCAGGTTCAGCAGCCCGGCGATGAAATCGACGTCGCCGCCCGTGAGCACGGCAGCCTTGACCGGGCTGTTGCGCAGGCCGCCATCCGCCCGGGCACCGAGTTCGGGGGTCTCATTGATCTGCTGGCGCAGATCCGGCGCCGTGTTGAGCAGCACCCAGTCGGACCCGTTCGCGGAGACCGCGAGCGAGCATTGCGTCCGGGCGCGGAACCCGGGCTTGCCGGCTCTGACGTCCGCACAGTTGCGGCAACTACAGTTCCACTGCGGAAAGCCGCCGCCAGCAGCTGCCCCCAGGATCCTGATCAGCATGACTCTTTTCGCTTTTTTGCGGCGAGCCTCGCCGAAAGCGGCGCCGCGCACAGTTCATTGGCCGGAGGCCGTAGGTTCAGTGGCCGTAGGCCACAAGTCCCATGGCCGGAGGCCGGAAACAACGACGGCGGCCGAAGCCTCGACCGCCGCGTCAGAAACTGCTCAAATGCGTTGCAGGCGGATCGGTTAGATGATGTCGATCTCGGCCGGCAGATACGAGGTAACCTCGAGGCCGACTTCCTGCTCACGGACTGCGGGCTTGGTCCAGGTCTTCATGGTGTAAGTCCTCCTAAGCGTTCGACACGCTGCTATCCCGTGAGGAGCGCCCCGCCGAGGGTCCCCTTTTGAGATCGTCAGTTCTCGTCTTGACCGCTTCAATCAGCGGATCGATGCGAATTTGTCAAGCGCGATGACCTTGCGAAAGAGGTAACCACACTCGGCATTTCGAGAGAAGTAACAGTGCGTCACGACTTCGTGTGACGAGGCGCGGTGCGACGCGGAAGGGCCTCGCGGCCGGTCGCCCGAGGGTCCGGGAGCATGGGCAGGCGGAGACGGCTGGGTGCGGTGCGAAAACGGGATGCGGGTCAAGCCCCGCGAAGCCTCGCAAATACGGTCGTTTTAAAGTGTCATTTGCAATGAATATCTATTTTTCCGATAATGATCGGAACAATATTGCGATCTAAGGGGGATCGATCTTAAAGTAATGGAATATCATTCTACATTGGTGTATGTCGGGCCTGTATCAGGATCGGGCTGCGTTGCGTGCTGTATCGAGGGTGCCGTATTGAGGGCCGGGAGGGCGTTTCGCCGGACGGTCACGCGTGCGGCAGGCCCGGAGGCAATGGAAGAGGAGCGGGGTGACAGCGGTGCCGTTTTTGCCGAAGAATGCGCCGTTTACGGCCGAGGACATCAATGTGCTGAACCAGCTCGTTCAGCGCTCGACCCCGCTGCAGCGGAGCTGGCTGTCGGGGTTCCTGGCCGGGCTCGACGCGGCGCAGGGAACGCAGGGTGCCGTCGCCGCCGCGCCGCAGCAGGCTGCGCGTCCGCGCCAGCCGCTCACCATTCTTTACGGCAGTGAGTCCGGCAACACGGAGACCCTGGCTCTCAAGGCCAAGAAGCTCGCCGCCAAGCTCAACTATGATGCCAAGGTCGTGGATATGGCGGATGCGGATCTCGCCGCCGTCGCCAAATCGAAGAACCTCATCGTCTACATTTCGACCTGGGGCGAGGGCGACCCTCCGCAGCGCGCGGCCGATTTCTACGCCGCCCTGATGGCCGAGGGCGCCCCGCGCTTCGAGGGCGTGCGCTTTGCCGTGCTCGCGCTCGGCGATACGGCCTACGTCAATTTCTGCCAGACTGGCCGCCTGATCGACGCGCGTATCGAGGCGCTGGGCGGCGCCCGCGCCGCCGACCGCCAGGATCTCGACCTCGACTTCCAGAAGGCCGCCGCCGCCTGGACCGACAAGGCCCTGGAGGTGTTCGCGCCCGCCGATGCGGCGCCGGCCAACACGGTCGTGCACGTCGATTTCAAGGGCGCGCCTGCGGCCGAGGACGACGACGAGCCGCGCTTCACCGCCGAGAACCCGATCGAGGCCGAGATCGCCGCGCTGATCAACCTGAACGGCACCGGCTCGACGCGCGAGACCTGGCACGCCGAGTTCGCCGTCGGCGACCCGGGCTTCGTCTACAAGCCCGGCGACGCCATCGGCCTCTATCCGGAGAACGATCCCGCCCTCGCCGAGGACCTGCTCAAGGCCGTGGGCCTCGCCGGCGACGATGCCTTGAAGCAGAAGCTCGTCACGAGCTTCGACATTACGACACTCTCGCGCCCGGCGGTGGATGGCTACGCCAAGCTCACGGGCCGCAAGGATGTCGCGGCCCTGCTGGAGGACGGCGGGCTTGCGACGTTCGCGGCCGACCGCCAGTTGGTCGATCTCTTCGAGAGCTTCCCGGAGAAGCTCTCCGCGGATCAGCTCACGAAGCTGCTGCGTCCGCTGCCGGGACGGCTCTATTCCGTCGCCTCGAGCCTCAAGGCCCATGCCGGCGAAGCCCACCTCCTGGTCGGGGCGGTGCGCTGGACCTCTCACGGCCGCGCGCGCAACGGCGTCACCTCGACCTTTCTTGCCGACCGCTGCAAGGTGGGCGGCAACGCCCGCATCTACGTCAAGCCCAACAAGCACTTCGGCCTGCCCGCCGACGGCGACCGCCCGATCGTCATGATCGGCGCCGGCACGGGCGTTGCGCCCTATCGCGGCTTCATCGAGGAGCGCGCCGAGGCCGGAGACAAGGGCAAGAGCTGGCTGTTCTTCGGCGAGCGCAATTTCTCGTACGACTTCCTCTATCAGCTCGAATGGCAGGATCACCTGGCCTCCGGCACGCTGTCGCGCATCGACGTCGCCTTCTCGCGCGATCAGCCGGAGAAGATCTACGTCCAGCATCGGCTCTGGGAGCGGCGCGCGGAGCTCCTGCGGTGGATCGACGACGGCGCCCACGTCTACGTGTGCGGCGACGAGAAGGGCATGGCCAAGGACGTCGATACGACGCTCGTCAGGATCCTCGCCGAGGCCGCCAAAGGCGACGAGGAGGCAGGCCGCGCCCGGCTCAAGGAGCTGACCAAGGCCGGCCGCTATCAACGCGATGTTTATTAGGCAGTGAGGCAGTAAGTGAACGACTGCCGCCCACTGCCTCACTGCCTGGAAACCCAATGACCGACAAACGCTCCAAAAACGAGTTCCTCAAGGAAGCGAGCCGCTACCTGCGCGGCACCATCGCCGACGGCCTCACGCACGTCGAGACCGGTGCCATCGCCGAGGACGATACCCAGCTCCTGAAGTTCCACGGCTCCTACATGCAGGACAACCGCGACGTGCGCGGCGAGCGGACCAAGAAGAAGCTCGAGAAGGCGTTCAGCTTCATGATCCGCCTGCGCATTCCGGGCGGTCTCGTCACGTCGTCCCAGTGGCGCCAGCTCGACGACGTGGCGACCACCTACGCCAACGGCTCGCTGCGCGTCACGACGCGCGCCACATTCCAGTTCCACGAGGTGATCAAGTCGAACCTCAAGCGCACGATGCAGGCCATCAACGCGGCGGAGTTCGACACCCGTGCGGCCTGCGGCGACGTGAATCGCGGCGTCATGGCGGCGGCCAACCCCCATCTTTCGTCGACGCACCGCACCGCTTACGAGCTGGCGCGTCGCGCGAGCAATCACTTCATTCCCCGCTCGGGCGCCTATCACGAGATCTGGCTTGCCGGCGAGCAGGTGAAGGATGTTTCGCGCCCGGCCGATGAGGACCAGGAGCCGATCTACGGACGCTTCTACCTGCCGCGTAAGTTCAAGATCGTGTTCGCCGTGCCGCCGGTGAACGACGTCGACGTGCTCGCCCATGACCTCGGCTTCATCGCCGTCGTCGAGAACGGCGAGCTCACCGGCTGGACCGTCACCGTCGGCGGCGGTATGGGCATGACCCACGGCGAGACGCGCACCTTCCCGCGCACCGGCGACGTGATGGGCTTCTGCACGACCGATGAGGTGATCGAGGTCGCCGAGGCGATCCTCACCGTACAGCGCGACTGGGGCAACCGCGAGAACCGCGCCCGCGCGCGCCTGAAGTACACCATCGAGGACCGCGGGCTCGCGCCCTTCCGCGCCGAGGTCGAGCGCCGGCTCGGGCGCCCGCTCACGGAGGCCCGCCCGTTCCACTTCACGTCCATGGGCGATCAGATCGGCTGGCGCCAGGGCGCGGACAAGAAATGGCACCTGACGCTGTTCGTCGAGAACGGGCGCGTCAAGGACGTGCCGGGGCGCGCGTTGCGTACCGCGCTACGCGAGATCGCCGATGCGGGCGGCGTCGATTTCGTGCTGACCGGCAACCAGAACGTCATCATCGCCAACGTGGCCGCGCGCCAGAAGGCGAAGATCGAGGCGGTCCTGAACACGCACGGCGTCGAGGTCGCCGCCACGTCGGGCCTGCGCCGCAACTCGATCGCCTGCGTTGCGCTGCCGACCTGCGGTCTTGCGCTGGCCGAGAGCGAGCGCTTCCTGCCGGAGCTCATCACAGCGCTCGAGGGTTCGCTCGACAAGGCAGGCCTGCGCGACGACGACATCGTCATCCGCATGACGGGCTGCCCCAACGGCTGCGGCCGTCCTTACCTCGCCGAGATCGGCCTCGTCGGCCGCGGGCCCGGCCTCTACAACCTCTACCTCGGCGCGGCGCACGACGGCACGCGGATGAACAAGCTCTACGCGCAGGATGTCGGCAAGGCGCGCATCGTCGAGCTCGTCGAGCCGCTGCTGATCCGCTACGCGAAGGAGCGCCAGGAGGGCGAGCACTTCGGCGATTTCGTTATCCGCGCCGGCGTCGTGAAGCCCACACGCGGCGGCAACTCCTTCCACGACGACGTGACACTCGTCTGACCCTGTGCGGGCGGCGATACGCGCTCAGCGGCCGGCGAGCTTCGATGCCATGATGGCGATGGTGCGCTGGTAGACCCCGGCGCGGTTCCAGTCCTTGATCACGGCGTAGTTGGTGGAGCCCGGCTCCCACGACTGGCCGGCCTTCCAGCCGTGGCCCTTCAGGAAGTTGGCGGTGGAGGCGAGGACGTCTGGCACGCTGTGGATCAGGTCCTTGCGGCCGTCGCCGTCGAAGTCCACGGCAAAGCGGACGTAGGGCGTCGGCAGGAACTGTGTCTGGCCGATCTCGCCGGCCCAGCCGCCGCGCAGCTCCTCCGGGCGCATGTGCGCATTGTCGATGATGCGCAGCGCGTCCATGAGCTGGCCGGTGAAGAACGCCGAGCGGCGGCAGTCGTAGGCGAGGGTCGCGACCGAGCGGATGATCGAGAACTTACCGCTGGTGTCGGCACCGAAGTTGGTCTCGAGGCCCCAGATGGCGACGACGATCTCGCGCGGCACGCCGAACTGGCGCTCGACGCGATCGAGCGTTGCCCGGTGCGTCTTCAGGCGGGCCCGCGCGCGGGTGATCAGCGCCGTGCCGACGCGGCGGGCGTAAAACTGCTCGAAGGAGAGCTTGAAGGATTTCTGGTTGCGGTCGAGGCGGACAATGCGCGCGTCGTACGTGATGCCGTCGAGGCCGGCGCCGATGGCGTGCTGCGAGAGGCCCTGGGCGGCGGCCTGCCTCTTGAAATTCGCGAGCCACGGGCCGAAGCCGGCGCCGGACGAGCCGCACGAGGCGGCGTGAGCGGCGGTGGAAAGCGTAACGGGAAGCACGAGCGCAAGCGTCGCAAGCACTCGGATCGTGGCGCTGTTAATCATATTTTCGTGGTCCCTGACTTTTGCGGGACGTTAGCGGGCGTTCCGGCATTCGGGAAGGCATCGAAGCGCGGCACTTTCTCCGGTCGGCGCTGTTACGGGGAGACGATGATGTCCTTCAGGCGGCGCCTCTGCGCGCCAGCGGCGTCGAAATTCGCAGGATCGAGCCACTCCTCGTAAGCGCGCTTCAGGTTCGGCCATTCGCTATCGATGATCGAATACCAAGCCGTATCGCGGCTCTCGCCCTTGACGATCATATGCTGGCGGAAGAGGCCTTCCGGCTGGAATCCGAACCGCTCCGCTGCACGTTTCGAAGCCGCGTTGCGGTCGTTGCACTTCCATTCCCAGCGGCGATAGCCGAGATCCTCGAACGCGTGCCGCAGGAACAGATAGTGCGCCTCCGTCGCCGCCGGCTTACGCGCGACGGCCGGGCCCCAATGGATGTGGCCGATCTCCATGCATCCATGCGATGGCTCGATGCGCAGAAAGGACTGCCATCCGGCGGCCTTGCCCGACGCCTTGACGATGACGGCGAAGTAAAGAGGATCTTCGCTCGCCTGCGCCATCTCGAGCCACTTCTGAAAGGTCTCCCGGCTCTCGGGAGGCGTTTCCTTCAGGTAGCGGAAACGTTCGGCGGCATCGGGCCGGGTCGAGATCTCGAACAGGCCGTCGCCGTGGCGCTGGGCGTCGAGCGGCTCCAGACGCGTGTAGCGGCCGTCGAGTGGTTTGCGCGCCGGGCGCGGTCGTGGAACCCAAGCCCGCGGATCCGCGATTGCGACCATCTCTTTCAGCTCCGGCCGGTGAAGTTGAACTCGGCGCCCGAGCGGATGCCGGTCGGCCAGCGAGCGGTGACGGTCTTGATGCGGGTATAGAAGCGCACGCCCTCGGGGCCGTAGATGGCGTGGTCGCCGAACAGCGAGCGCTTCCAGCCGCCGAAGGAATGATAGGCCACCGGAACGGGGATCGGCACGTTGATGCCGACCATGCCGACCTCGATGCGGTCGGCGAAGGTGCGCGCCGTGTCGCCGTCACGCGTGAAAATGGCGGTGCCGTTGCCGTACTCGTGGCTGTTCACGAGGTCGGCGGCTTCATCATAGCTCTCGGTGCGGACGACAGAAAGCACGGGCCCGAAGATCTCCTGCTTGTAGATCGTCATGTCGCGCGTCACCCGGTCGAACAGTGTGCCGCCGAGAAAATAGCCGTTCTCGTAGCCCTGCAGCACGAGGCCGCGTCCGTCCACCACCAGCTCGGCGCCCTCTTTGACGCCAAGGCCGATCAGGTCCGTGATGCGGCGCTTGGCGTCCGCCGTCACGACGGGGCCCATCTCGGACTAGGGATCGGTGGCCGGCGCGACCTTGAGCGCACGCACGCGCGGCGCCAGCGCCTCGACGAGCTGGTCGGCTGTCTTCCTGCCCACGGGAACGGCGACCGAGATCGCCATGCAGCGCTCGCCGGCCGAGCCGTAGCCGGCGCCCATCAGCGCATCGACGGCCTTGTCCATGTCGGCGTCGGGCATGACGATCATGTGGTTCTTGGCGCCGCCGAGCGCCTGCACGCGCTTGCCCGCCGCGGCGCCGCGCGCATAGACGTATTCCGCGATCGGCGTAGAGCCGACGAAGCTCACGGCGCGGACGTCGGGATGGTCGAGCAGCGCGTCGACGGCGGTCTTGTCGCCGTGCACGACGTTGAGCACGCCGTCGGGGAAGCCGGCCTCCTGGAACAGCTCCCAGATCAGCATAGGCGCCGAGGGATCGCGCTCGGAGGGCTTCAGCACGAAGGTGTTGCCGCAGGCGACGGCGACCGGGAACATCCACATCGGCACCATGGCCGGGAAGTTGAACGGCGTGATCCCGGCGACGACGCCGAGCGGCTGGCGGTCGGACCAGCTATCGATGTCGGGCCCGATGTTGCGACTGTACTCGCCCTTCACGAGATGCGGGATGCCGCAAGCGAAATCGACGACCTCGAGGCCACGCTGCACCTCGCCGAGGGCGTCGGGATGCGTCTTGCCGTGCTCGGACGAGATGGCGCGCGCGATCGCGTCGGCGTTCTTCTGCAAGAGATCCTTGAAGCGGAACATCGGCGCGACGCGCTTCATGGGCGGTGTCGTGCCCCAGGTGACGGACGCGGCTTGCGCGGCGGTGACGGCCGCGTTCACCTCGTCCACGGTCGAGAGCGGCAGGCGCGCGGTCGCCTCGCCGGTCGCGGGATTGGTGACGTCGGTCATGCGCTCGGAGCGCGACGTGATCGTCTTGCCGCCGTAGGCGTTCTCGATGGTGCGCATGGGGGAAGCCTTTTCAGTCGGCGTCCCGGAGGACGGCGGTGAAGATGTCGAAGAGCTCATCGATCTGGCTCTCCCCGATGATGAGCGGCGGCGAGAGCGCGATGATATCGCCAGTCTGGCGCACGAGCAGGCCCCTCTCGAAGCACTCGACGAAGCGATCGTAGGCGCGCGCGCTCGGCGCGTCGGGCTTCGGCGCGAACTCGACGGCGCCGATGAGGCCGATGTTGCGGATGTCGATGACGTGCGGCAGCCCGCGGAGCGCGTGGAGGCGCTCCTCCCAGTAGGGGGCGAGCTTGGCGGCGCGCGTGAGGAGCAGCTCCTCGTGATAGGTGTCGAGCGTCGCGAGGCAGGCGGCGGCCGCCATCGGATGGCCGGAGTACGTGTAGCCGTGGAAGAGGTCGATGACGTTCTCCGGGCCGGCCATGAAGGCGTCGTGGATGCGCGAGGTCACGAACACGGCGCCCATGGGGATGGTGCCGTTGGTGACGCCCTTCGCCGTCGTGATAATGTCGGGCGAGACATCGAAGTAATCGGCGCCGAACGGCGTGCCGAGACGGCCGTAGCCCGTGATCACCTCGTCGAAGATCAGCAGGATGTCGTGTTTCGCGGCGATGGCAGCGAGACGTTTCAGATAGCCCTTGGGCGGGATCAGCACGCCGGTCGAGCAGGCGACGGGCTCGACGATGACGGCGGCGATGGTGGAGGCGTCGTGCAGCGCGACGAGGCGCTCGAGGTCGTCGGCGAGCTCCGCGCCGTGCTCGGGCTCGCCCTTCGAAAAGGCGTTGCGCGCAAGGTCGTGCGTATGGCGCAGGTGGTCGACGCCCGAAACGAGCGCGCCGAACTGCTTCCTGTTATTGCCGATGCCACCGACGGACGTGCCGCCAAAGTTGACGCCGTGATAGCCGCGCTCGCGGCCGATGAGGCGGACTTTCGATCCGTTGCCCCTGGCGCGATGATAGGCGATCGCGATCTTGAGCGCGCTGTCGACCGATTCGGAGCCCGAGTTGGTGAAGAAGACGTGGTCGAAGCCCTTCGGCGCTACGTTAACGAGGCGGGACGCGGCCTCGAACGCCTTCGGGTGCCCCATCTGGAAGGTGCCGACGAAGTCGAGCTCGGCGGCCTGCTTCTGGATCGCTTCGACGATCCGTGGGCGGCAGTGTCCGGCGTTGACGCACCAGAGGCCGGACGTGCCGTCGAGCACCTTGCGGCCGTCCTGCGTGAAGTAGTGCATATCCTTGGCGGCGGCCAAAAGGCGCGGCGCCGTCTTGAACTGCCGGTTCGCCGTGAACGGCATGAAGAACGCTTCGAGGTCGTTGGTCTTGAGCTGCACGGTCATGGCGCGTTTCTCGTGGACTCTTTCATATCTTTGCGCGAAGTGCGCGGATCGGCGCTGCGGCGGCGTGTCTGGACTCCGGCCTTCGCCGGAGTGACGAATTATTGGTGGCGATCCGATTGTCCGATTTCAACGTCATCCCGGCATCATGGCGAAGCCATGCTCCGCATGACTTGCCAGGATCCAGACACGTCGAGGGTTGCAATGCGATGCTTTCATTCTGTCTCAGAGCCTCTCATGTTGCGAGCCGTCATTGAAGTTTGGCGACGGCGTCGGTGAGGCTCGCCTCGAAGAGGTCCATGCCTTCCTTGACGATCTCGTCGCTGGCGGTCAAGGGCGGCAGGAAGCGGATGACGTTGCCGGAGGTCCCGCACGAGAGCAGGATCAGGCCGCGCGCGTTGCCGGCCTTCAGGACCTCCGCGGTGAGCTCCGGCGCGGGCTCGCCGCTCGTCACGTCCTTCACGAACTCGACGGCGCACATGGCGCCGAGGCCGCGCACGTCGCCGATGCAGGCGAGGTTCGAGCGGGAGGCCAGCTCCCGGCAGCGGCTCCGGATGATCTCGCCGATGGCGTCGGCGCGCGCGCAGAGGTTCTCCTCGGCGATGATGTCGAGCACGGTGTGGGCGGCCGCGCAGGCGACGGGATTTCCGGCGTAGGTGCCGCCGAGGCCGCCCGGTGCGGCCGCGTCCATGACCTCGGCGCGCCCGACGATGGCCGACAGCGGAAAGCCGCCGGCTAATCCCTTGGCGAGCGTCACGACATCCGCCGTCACACCCATGTGCTCGAGCGCGAACATCTTTCCGGTGCGGGCGAACCCGGTCTGGATCTCGTCGGCGATGAGAAGGATGCCGTGCGCGTCGCAGAGCGCGCGGAGCGCCTGCATGAAGTCGGCCGGCGCGATGTTGAAGCCGCCTTCGCCCTGCACCGGCTCGATGATGATGCCGGCGATGCTCGAGGGGTCGGCCTGGTGCTTGAAGAGGGCGTTGAGGGCCTTGATGCTCTCGGCGGCGGACGTGCCGTGGTAGAGGTTCGGGAAGGCGACGTTGTAGATGTCGGACGGGAAGGGGCCGAAGCCCTTCTTGTAGGGCACGGCCTTTCCGGTCAGCGCCATGCCCATGTGCGTGCGGCCATGGAAGCCGCCCGAGAACGAGACGATGCCGGGCCGGCCGCTGAACGCGCGCGCGACCTTGACCGCGTTCTCGACCGCCTCGGCGCCGGTGGAGGCGAGCATGGTCTTGGCGGGACCCGAGACCGGCGCGATGGCGTTGAGGCGCTCGGCCAGCGAGACGTAGTTCTCGTGCGGCGTCACCTGGAAGCAGACGTGGCTGAAGTCCTCGAGCTGCCTCTTCACCGCTTCGACGATGCGAGGATGCTGATGGCCGGTGTTGACGACGGCGATGCCGGCGGCGAAATCGACGTAGCGGCGGCCGTCCTCGTCCCAGATCTCGGCGTTCTTCGCGCGCTTGGCGTAGATCTGCGTCGCGTGCCCGATGCCGCGCGGAACGGCGGCCATGCGGCGGGCCTGGAGCTCGGCGTTGGTGGTCATGAGACGAGGCTTTCGTTGAAAGAATGCATGCAGGGCAAGACAGTCGCCCATCCACCCACGTCATCCCGGCGGAGGCCGGGATCCAGAACACGTGGCAGCGGGTGTATGGTGTCAGAAGCGGCGCGTATGTGGAGGCTTGTCTGGATCCCGGCCGCCCATGCGGAGCATGGCGCCGATGACGCCGGAATGACGGAGGAGCGGAGGCGTGAGGTGCTTCGCCTTTGCGGGCTGTTGCCGTTCTGCTTTGTCAGCCGGGTCTCACATTGGGTCATGAGCGCACCGTTTAGAGTCCGCCGAGGCAGATGAATTTGGTTTCGAGGTACTCGTAGAGACCTTCGGCGGCGCCTTCGCGGCCGAGGCCGCTCTCCTTCACGCCGCCGAAAGGCACGACCTCGTTCGAGAAGATGCCCTCGTTGACGCCGACCATGCCGGCGTCGAGCCCTTCAGCCACGCGCCAGGCGCGGCCGATGTCGCGGCTGAAGAGATAGGCGGCGAGGCCGTAGGGCGTGGCATTGGCGAGGCGCACGGCTTCGTCCTCGGTCTCGAAGCGGATGAGGGAGGCCACGGGGCCGAAGATCTCCTCGTGCGCGATCGTCATGTCGGCCGTGACGCCGGTGATCACCGAGGGCTGATAGAAGAGCGGCCCGGCCGCGGCGGTCCTGCCGCCGACGACGACCTTCGCGCCCTTCGCTGTCGCATCGGCGACGAGGCTTTCCACTTTCTTCACGGCGTCCGCATTGATGAGCGGGCCGATGATGGTGCCGGCCTCTCGGCCCGGGCCGACCTTGAGCTTCCCCACCTCGGCGGCCAGCGCCTCGGCGAAACGGTCGTAGATGCCCGCCTGCACGAGGATGCGGTTGGCGCAGACACAGGTCTGGCCGGCGTTGCGGTATTTCGAGGCCATGGCGCCGGCGACGGCCTGCGACAGGTCCGCGTCGTCGAAAACAAGGAGCGGCGCGTTGCCGCCGAGCTCGAGCGTCAGCTTCTTCACCGTGCCGGCGCATTGCCGGTAGAGGATCTTGCCGACCTCCGTCGAGCCCGTGAACGAGAGTTTCCGCACGCGCGCATCCTCGCACAGCGCCTTGCCGACGGCAGCCGCGTCCGTCGTCGTCACGACGTTGAGCACGCCGGGCGGGAGGCCCGCGTCCTGGGCGAGCTTGGCAAGCGCGAGCGCGCACAGCGGCGTGTCCTCCGCCGGCTTGATGACCGCGGTGCAGCCCGCCGCGAGCGCGGGCGATACCTTGCGGGTGATCATGGCGATCGGGAAGTTCCACGGCGCGATGGCGGCCACGACGCCAATCGGCTGCTTGATGGTGAGGAAGCGCTTGCCGGCCATCGTGGTTGGGATCGTGCGGCCGTAGGCGCGCTTTCCCTCCTCGGCGAACCACTCGATGAAGGAGGCGCCGTAGGCGACCTCGCCGCGGGATTCCGTGAGCGGCTTGCCTTGCTCGGCCGTCATGAGCTCAGCGAGCGGCTCGGCGTCGGCGGTGACGAGATCGAACCAGCGCCTCAGGATCTGACCCCGCTCCTTCGCGGTCTTCTTCGACCAGTGAGGAAACGCCCGCTCGGCGGCATCGATGGCTTGCACCGTCTCGGCCGCGCCGAGGTTCGGCACGCGCGCGATCTCGGCGCCGGTCGCCGGGTCGATCACCGGGAAGGTCTCCTGAGACGTGACCCATTCGCCGCCGATCAGCGCCGCGGTCGGGGAGCGTGGGGGAGAAGCGCTCATGGCGTCACCTTCAGAGCAGCGTGATGGAGACCGACTTGAGGTCGGCGTACTTGTGGAGCGCGTGGAGCGAGCGGTCGCGGCCGAAGCCGGACTGCTTGAAGCCGCCGAACGGCATGGTGATGTCGCAGCTGTCCCAGCCGTTGACCCAGACGAGGCCGGCCTTGATCGCGCGCGCGGCGCGGTGGGCGAGGGAGATGTCGCGCGTCCAGAGGCCGGCGGCGAGGCCGTAGGGCGTGTCGTTGGCGAGGCGGAGCGCATCTTCGGTATCGGTGAAGCGCGTGATGGCGAGCACGGGGCCGAAGACCTCCTCGCGCGAGAGCGTCGCCTGCGGGGCGACATCGTCGAACACGGTCGGCTCGACGTAGTAGCCGCCGGTCTCGGCGCGCGTGCGGTTGCCGCCGAGACGGAGCACGCCGCCTTCCTGCTTCGCCGTCTCGATATAGCGTAGCGCCGTCTGCATCTGGTCGGAGGAAACCATGGCGCCGAACACGGTCTCGGGCGCGAGCGGATCGCCGGCCGCGATGGGCTCGGCCACGCGGAGGAGCTTGTCGAGGAAGGCGTCCGCAATGCTCTCGTGCACGAGCAGACGCGAACCGGCCGTGCAGACTTCGCCCTGATTGTAGAAGATGCCCCAGGCGGCGTGCTCGGCCGCCTTGTCGAGGTCCGGGCAGTCGGCGAAGACGATGTGAGGGGACTTGCCGCCGAGCTCGAGGCTCACGCGCTTGAGGTTGCTCTCGCCGGAATACGCCATGAGCAGGCGGCCGACGGCGCCGGAGCCCGTGAACGCGATCATGTCCACGTCGTTGTGGAGGGCGAGCGCCTTGCCGGCATCGCCCCCCATGCCCGGCACGACGTTGAGAACGCCCGGCGGAAGACCGGCTTCGAGCGCCAGCTCGCCGAGCTTCAAGGCGGTGAGCGGGCTCTGCTCGGCGGGCTTCAGGACCACGGAGTTGCCCATGGCGAGCGCGGGCGCGACCTTCCACATGGCCATGAGGAGGGGAAAGTTCCACGGCACGATGGCGCCGATGACACCCAGCGGCTCGTGCACCACGAACGAGAAACGATCCTGCGTCTCCGGACCCACCTCTCCGTAGACCTTGTCGAGGGCTTCGGCGTAGTAGCGCAGCGTGCGGATCGCCTGCGGGATGTCGCCCTCGAGCGCATTGGCGATGGGCTTGCCGACGTCGAGGCTCTCGAGCACGGCCAGCGTCTCCGTCTCGCGTTCCATGAGGTCGGCGAGCTTGAACAGGATGCGCTTCTTGTCCTTGTAGGACCGCTTGCGCCAACGGCCGTCGTTGAAGGCTTCGCGGGCAGACGCGACGGCGATGTCGACATCGGCGAGGCCGCAGGCGGCGACCGGGTTGAGAACGCGCCCGTCGCGGGGCGACACGTTGTCGAACGTGGCACCGCTCACCGCCGCGAGCGTCTCGCCGTCGATGACGGCCTTTCCGGGCAGCGCGAGCGTGCCTGCAACTTTCTCGAAATGCGCGAGGGAGGTCATGGCCGATGTCTCATGAGACCAGAGCGTACCAGAGATGGTCGAGCGGGGTGACGATGCGTTCGAAGCTCGCGCGCTCGGTCTCTTTGAGGCGCGCATAGACATCGTGGAAGCCCGGCCCGAAGGCGTCGCGGACGACGGCCGACGCCTTGAAGACCTCGAGCGCGTTGACCCAGGCCGTCGGCAGCGTCGCCGGCGCGTCGATCTCCTCGGCGTCGCCTTCGGCGTGCGGGCCGGGGTCGGCCCCGGTTGCGATGCCGTGGGCGATGCCGGCGAGAATCGCCGCTATCACGAGATAGGGATTGGCGTCGGCGCCGGCAACACGGTGCTCGATGCGGGTTGCGGGGCCTTTGCCGGCGGGAATGCGCAGCGCCACCGTGCGGTTGTTGAAGCCCCAGTGGGGCGCGCACGACACGTAGGACTTGGCGACGTAGCGGCGGTAGGAGTTGGCGCCCTGGGCCCAGATGGCCATGAAATCGGCCATGGTCTCCCTGAGGCCGCCGATCGCATGGCGGAAGAGGGGAGAGATGGGGCTGCCGGCGAAGGCGTTGGCGCCCGTGCCGTCGAGGAGGCTCAGGTGGATGTGCATGCCCGAGCCGCACCATTCGTGATGAGGCTTGGCCATGAAGGTGGCGTTGAGGCCGTGGGCGCGGGCCGCCGCCTTCACGGCGCGCTTGAGCAGCAGCCCGTCGAGGGCCGCCCGCACGGCGTCGTCGCGGTGCTTGAGATTGATCTCGAACTGCGCCGGACCGCTCTCCTGAATGATACCGTCGACGGGGAGCGCCTGGGCGGCCGCGACGCGGTAGATGTCGTCGATGAAGGGCTGGAGCGCATCGAGGTCGGCGAAGTCGTAGGTTCCGGCCGCGTCGGGGTCGGTCGTCATGCCGGCGGGCGGCTCGAGCGTGAAGGCGCCATCCTTGCCGGCGCGCGTCACGTAGAATTCGAGCTCGACGGCGGCGACCGGGGTCAGGCCCTGCGCCGTCATGCGTGCGACCTGGCGGGCGAGAACGGCGCGCGCGTCCATTTCGCCATCGGTCTCGAGATCCATGATCGCCTGGGCGTGCGTCGCCCCCTCGAGCGGGATGGAGACGAGCGTGCCCGACAGGATGCGCGCGGGCACATCCGGGTCGCCGGTCTCCCACAGCCGTCCCGTCTCGCCGACCGAGTTGCCGCGCGGGTCGATGATGAAGGCGGAGGACGGCATCACAAGGCCGTCCTTCGCGAGCTTCACGAGGCCGTCGCGGCGGTAGCGCTTGCCGCGTGGGATGCCGTTCAGATCGAACGTGAAGATGTCGATCCACTGGACCGAGGGGTTGTTGGCGAGGAACTCCTCGGCCTCGTCGGCGGTGAGATGCGCGCTCATGCTGCGAGACCATCCGCGCTTGATTTCCTCACGGCGTCGCCGAAGCGATGGAAGATCTCGATGGAGGCCGTGTTGTGCTTGGCCTGCCACTCGGGATGCCACTGCACGCCGAACAGGAACGGATGATCGGAGGGGCCGCGCACGGCCTCGATCAATCCGTCCTTGGCGTGGGCTTCGGCCGTCAGCAGCGGCGCCAGGCGCTGGATACCCTGCCAGTGCAGCGAGTTGACCGTGATCTCGTCCTGGCCCACCCAGTTTCTGAGCGTGCCGGAGAGCGTCACCGGGTGCGCCGGGCCGAAGCGCTCCTCGACCGGAACATCGGATGGCTCGCGATGATCGTTGCGCCCGTCGACGGTATGAACGGCCTGGTCCAGCGTGCCGCCGAGCGCGACGTTCAGCTCCTGGAACCCGCGGCAGATGGCGAACAGCGGCAGCTTGCGGTGCAGCGCTTCGCGCACCAGCGGCAGCGTGAGGCCGTCGCGCTCGTGGTCGAGCGCCTTCTCGTTGAGGGGCGGCTCGTCGAGGCCGTAATGGCTGGGGTGGACGTTGGAGAGGGCGCCCGACAGCAGGATGCCGTCGGCGATCTCGAGGAGGCCATTCATATCCAGCATGCTGGGACCCAGCGGCGCCAATAGCGGCTGGCAATCGGCGACCTCGGCCACGGCGGCGGAATACTTGCGGCCCACAGCATCGAAGGTCAGGCCGTCGATCACCTTGGTGTCGCAGGGGATGATGACGATCGGGCGGCTCATGCGGCGATTTCTCCTGCAACGTCGGCAAGCGTGAGGTCGAGGGCTCTGCCGATGACGCGCTCGGCCTCGGCGAACTCGCCGTCGCCCCAGATGAGGGGAGGGGCGCACACCATGGTGTCGAAGACGGCGCGCATGATGAAGCCCTCGCGGAAGAAGTGGTCGCGGCAGATGAGGCCGACGCGGCCCGGGTTGTCGAAGCGGCGGCGCGTGCGCTTGTCGGCGACGAGCTCGATGGCGCCCATCATGCCGACCGAGCGGACCTCGCCCACCAGCGGGTGATCCTCGAATCTGGCGAGCAGTTTCGCAAGGGCCGGGGCGCCGTAGTCGGCGACGCGCGCCACCAGATTCTCGCGCTCCATGATCTCGATGTTCTTCAAGGCGACGGCGCAGGCGACGGGATGACCCGAGAAGGTGTAGCCGTGGTTGAAGTCGTCGTCATGGTCCATCAGCGCCGCGACGATCCTGTCGTCGACCAGGATGCCGGAGAGCGGGAGATAGCCCGAGGTCACGGCCTTGGCGAACGTGATGATGTTCGGCTTGATGCCGTAGTAGTCCGAGGCGAACCAGGTACCGAGGCGGCCGAAGCCGGTGATGACCTCGTCGGCCAGAAGCAGGATGCCGTAGGTGTCGACGATACGCTGGATCTCTTTCCAGTAGGAGGGGGGCGCGATCTTCACGCCGCCCGCGCCCTGCACCGGCTCGCCGGCGAAGGCGGCGACGTTCTCCGGCCCCACGGCGAGGATCTCGTCCTCGAGCGCCCGGGCGGCGCGCAGGCCGAAGGCTTCGAGGCTCTCCCCGTCCTGGCCTTCGTCGAACCAGCAGGGATCCATGATGTGGCGGAAGCCTTCGTAGACGGGGTAGCTGTGCTTGTGCACGTGCCCCATGCCGCCCATGGAGCCCGCGGCGATGGTGGAGCCGTGATAGGCGTTCTTGCGCGAGATGATGATGCGCCGCTTCGGTTCGCCCTTGAGCGTCCAGTAGTGACGGATCAGGCGGATGGCGGTGTCGTTCGATTCGGACCCCGAGGAGCCGTAGAAGACCTGGTTGATGTGCGCGGGCGTGATGCCGGCAAGCTTCTGCGACAGCGCGACGACCGGCGGGTGCGTGGTGCGAAAGAAGGTGTTGTAGAACGGCAGTTCGAGCATCTGGTCGCGGGCGGCATCGGCGAGCTCGCTGCGGCCGTAGCCGACGTTGGTCGTCCAGAGGCCGGCCATGCCGTCCAGGATGCGGTGGCCTTCGCTATCCCAGACGTAGGGGCCGTCGCCCTTGACGATCACGCGCGCGCCGCCGCTGCGGAGCGATTTGTGGTCGGTGAAAGGATGCAGGTGGTGCAGCGCGTCGAGGTCCCGCAACTCCGTGGTGCTGTTCTTGAGCTTGACGTTCGACATCGGGGTCCTCCGGTGGGCGCGGGCGCGCGTGGATGCGGGAGAGGGGGGCTGCCTCGGGCGGCCGGCCTTGCGCGAGGCCGACCGTTGCGCGCAGGGGCTCTGCGCGCTGGGCTTACCTCTGGGGGGGCGGCGCAAAGCCGATGCGCGCGCAGAGCTCGAGCAGCTCCGTCTTGCGCGATTTTGTGGTCTGGCCCACGCGTGTCACCGTTCCGGCACCCTCAGACGCTGAGCAGCAGGTGCTCGCGCTCCCACGGGCTGATCACCCGCATGAACTCCTCGAACTCGCTGCGCTTCAATTGCAGATAGACATGGCAGAAACGCCTGCCCAGGATCTCGTGCAGCTCCGAGGAATCCTCGAATTCCGTCAGCGCCTCGAGCAGGCCGCGCGGAAGCTGGTGGTCGTTGCGATACGCGTTGCCGACCACGGGTTCGCGCGGCTCGAGGCCCATCTTGATGCCGAGGTAGCCGCAGGCGAGGCTCGCGGCGATGGCGAGATAGGGGTTCGTGTCGGAGCCCGCGAGCCGGTTCTCGATGCGTCGCGCCGCCGGCGGCGAGAAGGGCACGCGCAGCCCCGCCGAGCGGTTGTCGTGTCCCCAGTCCACGTTGATCGGCGCCGCGCCGCCCGGGACGAGGCGGCGGTAGGAGTTGACGTAGGGGGCGAGCAGGCAGGTCGCCGGCGGCAGGAAGCGCTGCTGGCCGGCGAGGAACTGGTAAAAGAGCCGCGACGGGCCACCGCCCTCGTCGGTGAAGATGTTGCGCCCCGTCCTGGCATCGACGACGCTCTGGTGGACGTGCATGGCGCTGCCCGGCTCGTTGGCGAGCGGCTTGGCCATGAAGGTCGCATAACAATTGTGCGTGAACGCGGCTTCGCGGATGGTGCGCTTGAACAGGAAGACTTGGTCGGCGAGATCCACCGGATTGCCGTGCAGCAGGTTGATCTCGAGCTGGGCGGCGCCGCCCTCCTGGATGATGGTGTCGATCTTGAGGTACTGGCGCTCGGCGTAGTCGTAGATGTCGTCCACGATCTTGTCGTACTCGTCGACGGCGCCGAGGCTGTAGGCCTGCCGGCCGGCGCCCGCGCGCCCCGAGCGGCCGGTCGGTGGCTCGAGCGGGTAATCGGGATCGGGGTTCGTTTTGGTGAGATAGAACTCGAGCTCGGGCGCGACGACCGGGATCCAGCCCTCGCGGCTATAGAGCTCGAGCACGCGCTTCAGCACCGAGCGCGGTGCGATATTGACCGGCTCGCCGTTCTGCCATGTGGCGTCGTGAATGACTTGCGCCGTCGGGCTCGATGCCCAGGGTGCGGGCCGGATGGTCGAGAGGTCCGGCACCATCATGAGGTCGTTCTCGGCGTAGAGCGCTTCCCCTTCCTCCTCGAAGCCGACGTACTCGCCCGTGATCGTCTGGTGGAAGATGGAGATCGGCAGGTGCACGGCGTCGAGCCTGACGAATTTCTCGGCCGGCATGGTCTTGCCCCGCGCCACGCCGGCGATGTCGGGCACGGCGCAGTCGATCTCTTCGATGCGGTGATGGCTGAGCCAGGACCTCAGGCCCTCGGGGGAGGTGCCGACGCTGTACATCTCGCCCGTACTGCTGGCCATTGCTCCCGTATCGGCGGACATGGTTCACCTTGCTCGGCAGGCTGGGTTGGCACGGCCATCGCGGCGCGAAGCGCTGGGTGGGGCAGGGCACGATCCACCGGCGCCGCCATCGACGCGTCGCCGACGTTCCGGAATTGCGCCCCTTGAGGCTTGCCTGTTTGTAATGTGATCACAAAATGGGGTGGAACTCAAGGGCCGGATCTTAACCCTCCGCGGCGCGCCGGCCGTCGGGCCGACGGTGCGGTCGCTTCAGCACGGCCTCGCCGATGAAGCTCATTCCCTGGCTCGCGTCGGCGGCGATGGCGGCGCGCAGCGCCTTCCTGTCCTTGCGCTCGAGCGCGGCAATAGCGGCCTGGTGCTGATCCGCGAGATCGGCGGTTCCCCAGCGGCTGTAGGCCATGCGCATGAACGGTCCGAACTGGAGCCAGATGCTTTCCACGAGCGCGAGCAGCGTCTCGGCTCCGGCGTGCCGATAGATGGCGAAGTGGAAGCGGTAGTTGCTCTCCATGTAGCCGTGCACGTCGCCGATGGCCATGGCGCGGTCCACCGCCTTGTCGTGCAGGGCGATCTGGCGGATCTCGGCCGCGCCGATCCGGTCCATCGCCCGGGCGGCGAGCTCCGGCTCCAGCGTCCGGCGCGCAAAGACGATCTGCTCGAAGGTGCCGGCGGTCATGGGGGGAACGAGGACGCGGCGGTTGTCCCGCATCGTCAACGCGCGCTCGGCAATGAGCCGGCGGACGGCCTCGCGGACGGGGGTGGGGCTCACGCCCATGTCCTCGGCAAGACCCCGGAGCGTCACGGCGCTGCCCGGAAGGAAACCGCCGAACAGGATGCGCCTGCGCAAGCCGCGGTAGACGCTTTCGTGGGTGGTGACGGCGATGTCGCTGGCAACGCCGAGCGCCCTGCCGGGCGCCCGCTCCGTTCGGGCCGAAGGCGGTTTCGTGCCGTGGCGCTCGCGCGGGGAGCGCGCCCGTCTTTCGCGCTCGCGTGCCTTGTCGTTGCGCATCGCACAAACTCGTTTCTCCGGAACGGAGCGCGGCCGCGGGATGCGTCGCGCGTTTTCCGGAAACGTGCCCAAGGAAAGACTTGTAGCGTGCGAATAATGTGATCACAATGGAAAGGTCAGGGTTTAGACCGATGGAAAGCCGGCGGGTCGCGCTGCCGCTCGTCCGGCTTTCGGGAGAGACGCTTCATGATCGATATCTCGGCCGCCCGCGCGTCGCTCGCCTGCTCCGCGGTGCTGGCGTCGCTCCTCGTCGTCGGCGGGGCAACGGCGAAAGAGGTCCGGATCTATAACTGGTCCGACTATATCGACGAAGAGATCCTCAAGGACTTCGAGAAGGAGACCGGCATCAAGACGGTCTACGACGTGTTCGACAGCAACGAGATGCTGGAGGCGAAGCTGCTCGCCGGCGGCAGCGGCTACGACGTCGTTGTGCCGACAGGTCCGTTCCTCTCCCGGCAGGTGAAGGCCGGCGTGTTCCAGAAGCTCGACAAGTCGAAGCTGCCGAATACCAAGAACCTGTGGCCGCTGATCCTCGAGCGCAGCGCGCGATACGATCCGGATAACGCCTACTCGATCAACTGTATGTGGGGCACCACGGGCATCGGCTACAACGAGGACAAGATCAAGCAGCGGATGGCGGATGCGCCCGTCGATTCCTGGGAGCTCGTCTTCAATCCGGAGGTGCTGTCGAAGTTCAAGGACTGCGGCGTGCATTTTCTCGATGCGGCCGACGATATCCTACCGGCAGCGCTCAACTACCTCGCGCTCGATCCCAACAGCAAGAACGAGGACGATCTCCGCAAGGCGGCGGATCTGGTCGAGAAGGTCAGGCCCTACATTCTGAAATTCCACTCGTCGGAGTACATCAACGCGCTGGCGAACGGCGACATCTGCATTGCCGTCGGGTATTCGGGCGACATCATTCAGGCGCGCAACCGCGCGGAGGAGGCGAAGAACGACGTCAAAGTCGTCTACTCGCTCCCCAAGCAGGGGGCGCAGATGTGGTTCGACCAGATGGCCATCCCGGCGGACGCGAAGAATGTCAAGGAAGCGCATGTCTTCCTCGACTACATCATGAGACCCGAGGTGATTGCCAAAGCGTCGAACTACGTGAGCTACGCGAACGGCAATCTCGCCTCGCAGGAGTTCATCGACGAGGCGATCCGGAATGATACCTCGATCTATCCCGACGAGGAGACGCTGAAACGTCTGTTCGTGCAGGATGCCTATGAAGGGAAAACGCAGCGGCTGGTGACGCGGCTCTGGACCAAGATCGTCACCGGACAATAGACATGAGACCGCGCGGCCGGACGCATTCGGACTTTCGGGATACGTTCGGCCCGGTATGCGGAAGGAAAGGGCGGATCGTTACGGCTCAAACAGCGTGATCGCACCGGAGCCGCCGGGCAGGCGGTTGAATGCGAAGGCGGCGCGGCGCTGGATCGTTCACTTTCAGAAGCCCCAGTGGGAGATCGTTTTATGATTGGATTTTTATCTATTCGCGCGTCCGTAGTTGGATCTCTTGCGCTCTGCGCGCTGTTCATGGCCGGAGCGGCGCCGGCCGCCGAGGTCAGGATCTACAACTGGTCCGACTACATCGACGAGGAGATCCTCAAGGACTTCGAGAAGGAAACGGGGATCAAGCCGATTTACGACGTGTTCGACAGCAACGAGCTTCTGGAGACGAAGCTGCTGGCGGGCGGCAGCGGCTATGACGTCGTGGTGCCGACAGGCCCGTTCCTCGCGCGGCAGATCGCAGCCGGCGTCTTCTCGAAGCTCGACAAGACGAAGCTCCCCAACCTCAAGAACGCCTGGCCGCTCATCGAGGAGCGCACCGCGATCTACGATCCGGGCAATGCTTATTCCGTCAACTACATGTGGGGCACGACCGGCATCGGCTTCAACGTCGACAAGATCAAGGAGCGGATGGCGGATGCGCCGGTCGATTCCTGGGACCTGATCTTCAAGCCGGAGATCGTCTCCAAGTTCAAGGATTGCGGCATCTTCCTTCTCGATGCCGCCGACGACATCCTCCCCGTCGCGCTGCTCTACCTCGGCCTCGATCCCAACAGCACCAATCCGGACGATCTCAAGAAGGCGGGCGAGCTCCTAGAGAAGATCCGGCCCAACATCCAGAAGTTCCACTCCTCCGAGTTCATCAACGCGCTGGCCAACGGCGACATCTGCATCGCGGTCGGCTATTCGGGCGACATCCTCCAGGCGCGCGATCGTGCGGAGGAAGCCAAGAACGGCGTCACCATCGGCTACCACATTCCGAAGGAAGGCGCGCAGATGTGGTTCGACCAGCTTGCCATCCCGGCGGATGCGAAGAATGTCGAGGAGGCGCACGCATTCATCAACTACATCCTGAGGCCGGATGGGATCGCCAAGGCATCGAACTATGTCAACTATGCCAGCGGCAACCTGGCGGCCCAGGAGCTCATCAACAAGGAGATCAAGGAGGACCGCTCCATCTATCCCGATGAGGAGACGCTGAAGCGTCTCTTCGTCAAGGAGCCGTACGACGCCAAGACACAACGCACGGTGACGCGGGTCTGGACCAAGGTCGTCACCGGACAATAGCACGAGACAGGCCGCGCCCGGGCGGGCCCCGAGCGCGGTTCTCTTTCCCGTCCGGGGGCGCCCCCCCGCGAGTCCAATCGAGGAATGGCAATCATGACAGGGGCCGCCGTGCAAAGCTCTTCGCCAGCCTCCACGCCGTCGCGGGCGGTTCGAACGCCGGCGCCGCAGTCGAATTTCGCGCCGTGGAAGGATCCGACGAAGGCGCCCATCGTGCGCTTCGAGAACGTCGTGAAGCGGTTCGGGGACTTCGTCGCCGTCAAGGACTGCACGCTCGACATCTACGAGCGGGAGTTCTTTGCGCTGCTCGGGCCGTCGGGCTGCGGAAAGACGACGCTCCTGCGCATGCTGGCCGGCTTCGAGAAGCCGACCAGCGGGCGCATCCTGGTCGCGGGAGAGGACATCACGGAGCTCGCCCCCTACGAGCGGCCGGTCAACATGATGTTCCAGTCCTATGCGCTCTTTCCGCACATGAACGTCGAGCAGAACATCGGGTTCGGCCTCAAGCAGGAGGGCATGCCCAAGGACCAGATCGCGGCCCGCGTCGAGGAAGCGATGACCATGCTCGAGCTCGCGCGCTTCGGAAAGCGCAAGCCGCATCAGCTTTCGGGCGGCCAGCAGCAGCGCGTGGCGCTTGCCCGCGCCATCGCCAAGAAGCCGCGCATCGTGCTGCTCGACGAGCCGCTCGGTGCGCTCGACAAGCGGCTCAGGCAGACCGCGCAGTTCGAGCTGATGGGCATCCAGGAGCGCACCGGCACCACGTTCATCATCGTCACGCACGACCAGGAGGAGGCGATGACCGTCTCTTCCCGTATCGCCGTCATGGATCACGGCGAGTTCGTGCAGATCGCGACGCCCGGCGACATCTACGAGGCCCCGAACTCGCGTTACACGGCGGGCTTCATCGGCGACGTGAACCTGCTCGAGGGCAAGGTCGTGAAGATCGAAGGCGGGTTCGCGGAGATCGACTGGGGGCCGGGCCTCGCCCGCTTCAAGGCGGTGGCGCCGAGCCATTGCACGGGCGACCAGACCGTGTGGCTGGCCCTGCGGCCGGAGAAGGTTCACATCGATCTCGTGAAGCCCGACGACGCGAGCAACGCGATCCCGGGCAAGGTCTTGGACGTAGGCTATCTTGGATCGGTCTCGCACTACCACGTCGCGCTCGCCAACGGCCAGCGGATCACGGCGCTCCGGACCAACTCGTCGCGCCTGGTCGACCGCCCGATAAGCTGGGAGGACGAGGTCTGGCTCCAGTGGCCTCCCGAGACCGGCATCGTGCTGACCCGATAGCCCGGAGGGCCCCATGCGTCGCTGGCTCGTGATCGCGGTGCCTTACCTCTGGCTCCTGGTCTTTTTCCTCATTCCGTTCTTCATCGTCTTCAAGATCTCGCTGTCGGACATTGCGACGGCCATTCCGCCCTACACGCCGACGTTCGACTTGAGCGATATCCGCGGGTTCCTGTCGCAGCTCGATTTCGAGAGCTACTGGTTCATCCTGCAGGATCCGCTCTACGTGAACGCCTATCTCTCGGCGCTCAGGATCGCGGCCATCTCCACGTTTCTCACGCTCCTCGTTGCCTATCCGATCGCCTACGGCATGGCGCGCGCGCCCAAGGAATGGCAGCCGACGCTCGTCATGCTGGTCATCCTGCCCTTCTGGACCTCGTTCCTGATCCGCGTCTATGCGTGGATCGGCATCCTGAAGAAGGAGGGGCTGCTCAATATGTTCCTGATGAACATCGGCGTCATCAGCGAGCCGCTCACCATCCTCAACACGTCGACGGCCGTCTATATCGGCATCGTCTACTCGTACCTGCCGTTCATGATCCTGCCGCTCTATGCGAGCCTCGAGAAGATCAATCCGGCACTCCTCGAAGCGGCCGCCGACCTCGGCTCGCGGCCGTGGAAATCCTTCTGGCAGGTGACGTTCCCGCTCTCCTTGCCGGGCGTTCTGGCGGGCTCTTTCCTGGTGTTCATTCCGGCGACCGGCGAGTTCGTCATCCCGGATCTGCTCGGCGGCTCGGACACGCTGATGATCGGCAAGACGCTCTGGTTCGAGTTCTTCTCCAACCGTGACTGGCCGGTGTCGTCGGCGGTGGCGGTCATGCTGCTGCTCGTGCTCGTTGTGCCGATCGTGCTCTTCCAGCGCAGCCAGGAACGGCAGCGGGAGGCGGCGCGATGAGACGCTTCACCTGGTTCAACGCTACCTCGATCGCGCTCGGGTTCGCGTNNTGGGGCGGCTGGTCGACGAAGTGGTACGGCGAGATGATGAGGAACCAGGGCATCCTGTCCGCAGCCTGGGTGACGCTGCGCGTCGCCATCATCTCCTCGACGCTGGCGACGATCCTCGGCACGCTGGCGGCCATCGTGCTGGTCCGGATGGGCCGCTTCCCTGGGCGCACGCTTTTCTCGGGCATGATCTTCGCGCCCCTGGTCATGCCGGAGGTGATCACGGGTCTCTCGCTGCTGCTGCTGTTCGTCGCCATGAACATGGACCGCGGCTTCTGGACCGTCGTCATCGCGCACGCGACGTTCTCGATGTGCTTTGCCGCCGTCGTCGTGCAGGCGCGCCTCTACGACTTCGACAAGTCGGTGGAGGAGGCGGCCATGGACCTCGGGGCCACTCCGATCGGGACGTTCCGGCAGGTCACGCTGCCGATCATCGCGCCCTCGGTGGTCTCGGCCTGGCTGCTCTCCTTCACGCTGTCGCTCGACGACCTCGTGATCGCGAGCTTCACGACGGGACCGGGCGCGACGACGCTGCCGATGAAGATCTACAGCCAGGTGCGGCTCGGCGTGACGCCGGAGATCAACGCGATCTCGACGGTCATGATCGGGTTCGTGACGGTCGGCGTGCTGGTGGCGGCCTATACGACGAAGCGCGCCGGCGAGCGGCGGATGCGCGAAGCAGCAGCCGTCGATGCGGGTGCGAAATAGGATCGTCCGGCTGCGATTGGCCTTGAAATCCGCTTTCCGGCTCGCTTCTTCTGCGATCCGGTTTTAGAGAAGGTCCATGCCGGCCACGCACGTTAATTCCTATTATGCCGCCACCGCCAACGACGACACGCGCTATCCCGCCCTTAGGGGAACGGAGACGGCCGATGTCTGCGTGGTCGGCGGGGGCTTCTCGGGGATCGCGACGGCGCTGTCGCTTGCCGAGCGCGGCTATCAGGTCGCCGTGCTCGAGGCCGAGCGCGTGGGCTGGGGTGCGTCGGGGCGCAACGGCGGGCAGATGATTGCCGGCATCAGCGGCGAGCTTCGTTTGGAAAGCCAGCTTGGGGAGGCGGGGCGACGGCTGCTCGCCGACATCCGCTACCTCGGCAACGACATCATCGAAAGGCGCGTCACGCGCTACGAGATCGAGTGCGACCTGAAGCGCGGCTGGATGGAAGTGGCGGCGCGGCCGCGCCACATGGCGGCGATGCGGGCCTATGTGGAGGAGCTCCGTAAGGCCGGCGACGGCGATACGCTCGAGATCGTCGAACCGGGGGACATGCCGCGGGTGATCGGCACGTCGCTCTATCACGGCGCGATGCTCGACCGGCGCAGCGGCCATCTCCACCCGCTCAACCTGTGTCTCGGCGAGGCGCGTGCGGCCGCGGGGCTCGGCGTCAGGATCTTCGAGGAGTCGCCGGTGACGGAGGTCGTGGGCGGCGACAGGCCGTTTGCGGCGACGGCTGCAGGACGCGTCGAAGCCCGCTCGATCGTGCTCGCCGGCATGACGGACCCGCGGTTTCAGACGGGGCCGTTACGCGGGCTCCTGTTCCCGACCGGAAGCTACATCGTCGCCACCGCACCGCTGCCGGAGCATGTCGCGAGCGAGATCAGTCCTGAGGATCTGGCGGTGGCCGACAGCAACGTGGTGCTCGACTACTTCCGTCTTTCGGCGGACCGGCGGCTCTTGTTCGGCGGGCGCTGCAACTATTCGAACCGCGATCCGCGCGATATCCGCGCGACGCTCCGGCCGCGGCTCGTCGAGGTGTTTCCGCAGCTCGATGGTGTGGCGCTCGATTATGCGTGGGGCGGAAAGATCGATATCGTGTTGACGCGCGTGCCCGCCATCGGACGGCGCGAGCCCAACGTCTACTACATGCAGGGCTACTGCGGGCATGGGGTCAACGCCACGCACATTGCCGCCGAGATCGTGGCGGACGCCATCGCGGGGACGATGGAGCGGTTCGACCTGTTCGAGAAGATCCGCCACATCCGCCTTCCGGTCGGCCAGTTCCTCGGCAACCAGATGCTCGCGCTCGGCATGCTCTATTACCGGCTCAGGGATCTTCTCTGACGCCGTGGGTTGAGCTCGAGTCACCGATCCTCGCGTGGAAAGAAAAGGGCGCGCCCGTTGCCGAAGCGCGCCCTGGATTTTGAAACCGTGCCGCACCTCTACGCCGAGGCGGCCTTCTCGAGCAGCTTGGCGATGGCCGCGTCGGCCTTGGCGATGGCCTCGTCGCAGGCGATGTAGGCGGGCGTGGCGTTGCCCCAGTTCTGGCTGCGGACGGCATCGACCATCCGCGTCGCCTGGGTCTGCGCCGCCGCAAGCGCCGACGACAGGTCGGAGACCAGCATCGCGCCGCCGCCGGTGGCCTTGCAGACCTCCTCCGCCTCGGCCATGACGCCGGCCTGGGGAAGCAGCGGCGCGGCGGCCGGAGCCGGCATCGTGCCGAGCAGGATCTGGGCGAGCTGGCGCTTCCAGAAGAGCACCTCCGCGCCGAGGCGCATCAGCGCCTGGCAGCGCACCGGGAGCGCTGCGCCATCGAAGGCTTTGCGCAGGATGTCCTCGCAGTCCTCGAGACGCTTGCCGATCTTCTGCACCTCGTCCTTGCTCTTGCTGGCCTTCTCGGAGATGTTTCCGACGTTGTGTGTGATCTCGGTGGTGGCAGCGCGCTGCTGCTCGAGCACGTTGGAGAGGCTGCGGATGCGCTCGGCGACCTCGGAGACCTCGTCGCCCAGGCTCTCGATGATGGCGCCGACCTGCGTCACCACCGAGCTGCCGGAGGCGACGGACTTGAGGCTGTCCGTCACGGCCTGACGGATCTCGTGCATCTCGCGCGTCAGCGCCTCGACGCGCGAGCGGATCT
>JRYH01001968.1_pt2 | contig 34718 bp, 26 predicted proteins | sample 235351 | NCBI WGS metagenome assembly JRYH01 (sample SAMN03074221, study PRJNA261480) | activated sludge metagenome | biome: Wastewater Treatment Plant; feature: Wastewater; material: Activated sludge; isolation source: activated biomass of a wastewater treatment plant treating wastewater... ...
TGCGGACATCGCCGCGGACGCCGGCGACGCCGGGGTTGTTGTCGTTGCTCTGGGAGACGCCGTCGTCGTTGGGCTCGAAGACATAGGTGTTGCCGCTGAGTTCCTCCCAGCGGTCGAAGACGGAGTGGAAGAGGTTCTGCCAGGTGGCGGTGTTGCCGTAGATGCCGTTCATCCAGGCGAAGAGCTGGCTGGGGCCCGAGCCGAAGCCGGCATCGAGGATCGTGGTGCCGTCCGGGATGAACGAGTAGGAGATGATGGTCGGGTCGCCCTGCTGGAGGCCCCCGCCCGAGTAGGCGGTGCTCGACCAGCGCGTGCCGGGCTGGAAACGGTTGCCGTCGCCGAAGAGCAGCTGGTCGAAGGCGAGCGTGACCTCCTCGCTGGTGCCGGGCTCGAAGCAGGCGGCGATGCCCGGGTTGCCGTCGCGGCTGATCTTGTCCAGGGCGGCCTTCCACTCGGGGCGCATGCCCTCGAACGCGTCGCGGGAGATCAGGTGGGCCACGCGCTCATAGGCCTCGTCGGTCTGGCCGCGCGCGGCCAGGCCCCGGGCGATCTCGAGCTTCTGCTCGGGCGGGAGGGCGCTGAACAGGGCCCGCTCGAGGCGGTCCACGGCCCCGCAGGTCGCGCCGCAGGTGTGGGCCTGCGTCGTCACGGGAAGCCAGGGCTGGGCGGCGGTCGCCGAGGAAACGGCAAGCCCCGCGACGGCGAGCACATTGGTCACGGTCATCCTCATTCTCAATACTCCTGTTTCGGCCCCCGCCGAGAAACCCGAATGGATGCCCGACGCCGGGCCGAGAAGATCGGCCGGACTCGGGCACGGATCGAACCTGCGCCAGCGGCGCCGCGGGAATCGCCCCGAAAGGGGCGGCAGAACGAGACCCAATCCCGCGGGGCTTGTTTTAGCAGACTTTGCGCCCCGGCTCCACCGTTTCGTCCCCGGTCCGGGGCGGATTCGGTCAGCGGGAGTCTTCGCCCGATCACAATTCGACCATCACACATTCACAATTCGATCAGACAACCCGGTGTCCCACCCGGGCTCACCCGCCGTGGTCCCAGCCCAGATTTCCCGCCTCGTGCCCGACGCCGTGCGGGTCGATGATGGTCGCGCCCGGCGGTTCCCCCGCGGCGCAGGCCCGGACGAGGCCGATCGGCCCGAGCAGCCCGGGCTCGGCGTGGAAGGGCGGGGCCGCGTCGCCCGGCGATCGGGGCGCGGCGCAGAGCAGGAGTTCGTAGTCCTCGCCTTCCGACGCCGCGGCCCGCCAGTCCCGGCTTCGAGGGCTGATCGGGAGCCGGGCGGCCTCGATTTCCAATCGTACCCCGGACGCCGCGCCGACGCGGGCCGCGTCGCGCCCGAGCCCATCGGAGAGGTCGATCGCGGCGTGCACCCGGCCCGAGGCGGCGGCGGCGAGCCCCGCGTCGACACGGGGCTCGAACCGCAGGTGCCACCCCGACTCGAACGAACCCCCGACCGGCCCGGTGAGCCAGATCTCGTCCCCCGGGCGGGCCCCGGAGCGGAGCAGGGGGACGAGGCCCGGGTCCATGCGCCCCGCGGCGGTGACGGTGAGCGAGAGCGGGGCGTCCTTGGGCCCGAACGCGATGTCGCCCCCGATGAGCGGGCAGGCGAAGCGGCGGGCCCATCGCGCCATGGCGTCGAACAGGGCATCGCCCTGCGTGAACCCGTCGGGCAAGATCCCCGTCGCGAGCGCCCACGCGGGGCGGGCCCCCATCGCGGCGATGTCGGAGACGGCGCGGGCGACGGCCTTGCGGGCGAAGAGGTCAAGATCCGTGCCGAGCTCGTAATGCCGGCCTTCGACGAGCTGGTCGACGCCGATGACAAGCAGACCGGCGGGCGGGCCCGGCTCGCGGATCACGGCGCAGTCATCGCCCGGGCCGACGACGATCTCGCCGAAGTGGCCCGCGAGGTTGGTCAGGTCGCGCGAGCGACGCTGGATGTGCGCCAGCAGGTCGGCCTCGGACATGGGGGATTGTTGGGGGGACGGGGCTCGGACGCGCCGCGGATCAACGCCAGAACGCCGAGGTCGCGGAGAAGGTGGGCCGCGGGCGGAAACGAACGCGAAGACCGAGGGAAACGCGATGGAGGGCGCCGGCGCACTCCAGACCGCAGATTGATTGAGAAGAGCCCGGAGCGTGAGCGACGGGCCGAGGCGAGACCGGTCAAGAGAAACACGCGATCGTGCGCAGAAGGATGCCCGGCCCGTCGCTCACGCTCCGGGCTCTTTCGCGGGTGTGGGCGCGACTGGTGGCAAGCGGGGGTGCGGCGAGTGATCGGCGTCAGGCGATCCGGTATCCTGCTCGGATGGCGTCCGCCGCTTCGCTCAGGCTGGACCTCGCGTCGTGGGACGGGAAGGACGCCGACGCGATCCGGGCGATCTTCGGGCGGCAGGTCGGCAGGCGCGGGTCTGTCGGTTCGCTGATCCGGCTCGCGGGCGAGGCCGACCTTGAGGTCGCCGCGTCGTGGCTGATCAAGCATCATCTGGAGCAGAAGGCATCAGACAACGCGCTCTCCGAGGCGCAGGCCGGGGCGTTCTACCGGGCCGCGGCCCGGTTCGAGCACTGGGAGGCGCGTCTGCACGCATTGCAGATCATGGAGCATGTCCCGGTCCCGCCCGGCTCCGTCCGCGACGCGAGGCGGCTGATCGGCCGGTGCCTGGCGGACGAGAACAAGTTCGTGCGCGCGTGGGCGTACAGCGGCTTCGCCCGCCTCGCGGCGGCGCACCCGCGGTACCGGGCCGAGGCGGAGGCGCTGCTCGCGGACGCGGAGACGACCGAGTCGGCGGCGTCGGTGCGGGCGCGGATCAGGCAGATCCGCCGAGCGCGGCACGGGTGATCGATCAGACCCCTGCCGCGGCAAAGATCTCCGCGAGCCTCCGCTCCGGCCGCTTCTTCCACGCGCCGCGGTGATACGCGTCGGACGCGATGAGCGGGAAGAGCGTCGTCACCTCGCCGAAGACCATCTGCTCGTGGACGACATCGACCTTGCCCCAGCTGCACGCCTCGCGCAGCGTCGAGCCGGAGAGGGCCCCGTCCCGCGCGTCGGCCACGGTGAGCTGGATCGCGTACTTGTGCATCGGGGTCTCGGTGCCCTCGGGCAGATCGACCAGCCCCTTCTCGACGAGCAGCTCGCCCGAGACGACGATGTCCTGCACGAAGTTCTTGGGCACGCCCCCCGCGAGCATCAGCAGGCCTGTGTCGCCGCCCTGCTCCATCGTGTGCAGCTTGATCTTGGTGAGTTCCCAGAAATCCCGCCCCGAGTCGATGGCGACGCTCGGCTTGCCGTCGCGGGCCCGCTCGGCCTGGTGCATCACGATGCCGAACCCGGCGGAACAGTCGCTGAACGCGGGGCAGAAGACCGGCACGCCCTTGCGGTACGCGGTGAGCAGGATCGACTCGTTGCCCGGGTGCTTCTCGTCGAGGTATCGCCCGAACTCGGCCAGCAGGTGCCGGCTCGAATAGGCCCCGGGCTCGAGCGCGTCGAAGACCGCCTTGGTGGTGTCGTCGCAGATGCGGAGCTCGTCCTCGTTGATGTAGGTGTCGTAGATGCGGTCGATCGCCATGTCCCGCAGCGTGGGGTCGTCCACCGGGGGGTTCTCGGGGCTCCCGGGGGCGATGTAGTGCTTGAACCCCAGGCCCTCGAAGAAGTCCTGGTCGACCATGTTCGCCCCGCTGGAGACGATCGCGTCGACCGCGTTCGCCTCGATCAACTGGCAGATCGCCTTCTTCATCCCCGCGCTCACCAGCGAGCCCGCCAGCGTGAGGATGACGACGCACCCGGAATCGGCGAGCATCATCGAGTAGATCTCGGCCGCCCGGGCCGTGTTCCGGGCCTGGTAGGCGGTCTTCGACCACGCCTCGAGCACGGGGCGGGCGTCGAAGGCGGTGATGTCGATGTGCTCGACGGGGTTGGCGAGGAGTTCGTTCTTGGTCCAGCTCATGCGGGGATTGTAGAGGGCGCGCGGGCCGGCGTTGCGGCGGCCAGGGCCGGGGCGTCGCCTCCCGCTCACGCGAGCCGGGCCAGGGCCTCGCGCGCTGCCGCCATCCCCCGGACGATGTCCTCGTCACTGGTGGTGAAGCTCAGCCGGAGGAAGCCCTCCTGGAGGAAGGCCCGCCCGCTCGCGGTGACGACCCCCGCCTCGTCGAGCAGGTAGCGGCTGACATCGTCGGCGCTCTGGAGGGCCTTGCCGCCCGGGGTCCGCCTGCGCAGGCAGGCCCGGACATCCCAGAACGAGTAGAAGGTCGCGGGCGTCGGCCAGACCTCGACCAGCGGCATCCCCTCGGCGTGCAGGCGGAGCAGGTCGCGCTTGCGGCGGAGGTCGTGCACCATCTCCGGGTCGTAGTCGTGGCTCAGCGCGGCGACGGCGGCGGCCTGATCGGGGACCGCCGGGCCCGAGGTGTAGTGGCTCTGCAGGTTGACGATCGCCCGCGTCACATCCTCGGGCGCGACGGACCACCCGATGCGCAGCCCGCCCGTGGACCGGAAGTTCTTGCTCATCCCGTCGACCTGGATCAGCCACTTCCGCGTCTCCGCGTCCACCACGGGCTCGGGGTAGCCCCCCGCCTCGAAGACGATCCGCCAATAGAGCCGGTCGAGCACCATGTAGACCCCGTATCGGCAGCAGACGCGGAGGAGCGCATCGACCTCGGCGGCGTCGTAGAGCTGCGCGGTGGGGTTGCAGGGGTTGTTGAGCAGGAACAGGCGCGTGTGCGGGCGCGCGTCCAGGTTGCGCTGCAGGTCCGCCGGGGTCACCTTCAGGTGGTCGCCGTGCCCCTCGAGCGGGAGCACGGCCACGGGGAACGCGTAGGCGGCGACGGCGAGGGGCTGGTACGAGACCCACGGGGCCGCGTCGAACAGGACGCAATCCGCGGGGTTGCAGACCGCGAGAAAGATGTTGAACAGCGCCTGTTTCGCGCCGGTGGTGACGACGACATGCTCGGGCCCGTAGTGGGCGCCGACCGAGAGCCAGTCGATCACCGCCCTTCGGAGTTCGGGGGTTCCCGCCGGGTCGGCGTACATCGTGCGCCCCTCGCGGAAGGCACGCTCGCCCGCGGCGCGGATCGCGGGGTGGAGCTCGCCCCGCGTCTCGCCCAGCCCGAAGTCGTAGACGGGCTTCCCGGCGGCCCGCCGGTCGTTCGCGATCGACTTGAGCGCGAGCGTCAGCGAGGGCGCAAACTTGCCGATCTTCGTCGAGATACGGTGAGGATCGTCCATAGGGCCGCCTCCGATATGGAGGGCTATCGGTTGCACGGCGGGGCAGGCTTGGAAAGTGGGACGGGATCGGCTGTCGATCGGCGGCGCGGGGCGGGGCCCGCGCCGCCCTTGGGCTCACCGGCGTCGTCGCCCGGGCTACGGGCAGCCCGCGACGAACTCGGACACGAACACGCCGATGTCGGCCAGATCGTGGATCCCGTCGCTGTTCAGGTCCGCGATCGGGTCGGCGGCGAGGAACCCGGCGATGAAGGCGTTGATATCCGCCAGGTCGAGCACGCCGTAGGGCTCCGCAAGATCGGCGGCGTTGCACCCGCCCGGGGAGAGATCGAAGATGTAGACGGCGCCGGCTCGCTCGCCGAACTCACCGTTCCACGGGGCCGACACGAGCACGGTATCGCCGGAGACGGCGACGGCGTAACCGAAGAAATCGCTGGGAGCGCCGTCGGACGGCACGAGCTTGGCGATGAGTCCACCGGAGTGCCGGTCGAACAGGTACGCGGCACCGGTGTAGTTCTGCTCACCCGCGGCGCCGACAACCAGGCGCTGCGCGTCGATCGCTACCGCGTCGCCGAGTTGGGCGCTGATCGAATCGGGCTGGAGCTTCCACATCTGCAAGGGCGCGCCCGGGTCGGCAAGGTCGAAGAGGTAGGAGGAGCCGCCCATACTGGAGTGTGGCGCACCCACCAGGGCTGCTCCGTCGTCAATCGCGACTGAGTCGCCCAGGCAGACGCAAGTGGACACATCCGCGGGGAGTAGCCTCGCTGCCAAGCTCGGTGCGTAGGGATTGGAGATGTCATACACAAACGCGGCCCCGGTGCCCAGGCCGGGCTCGGAGCGGGCGGGGTCGCCGACGGCGAGGAGCCCGGATGAGAGCGAAACCGCGTCGCCGAAGTCGCTGAATCCGCTGGGCGGATTGTTCAGGAGCTTGTTGGCGAGAACCGGGCTCGCGGGGTCGGCGAGGTCGTAGATGTACGCCGCGCCGGTTGACGCAAGGCTGTTGTCGAAGGGTGAGCCTACTACGCCCACTCCGTTGTTGATCGACACGGACGCACCAAAGTAACCCGACACCCAAGTACCGGTCGGCAGCACCTGGGCACGCTCGATTGGCGTCGTGGGGTCGGAGACATCGAAGATATAAGCAGCGCCGATGTTCCAATTCGTTCCCGTATCGTCGAGGTCAGCTCCGACCAGAGCCAGGTCGCCGTCGAGGTCGACGGCCGCCCCGAAACGGTCACCCGCCTGCCCCCCGGCGCTGAAGAACTCGGCCAGTTGAACGGGGTTGGCCGGATCGGAGATGTCGAAGATGTAGACCGTGCCCGAGTCGACGGCGGCGCCTTGGGAGCTGATCGCACCGATCAAAGCGAGACTCCCCTGTACCGCGACGGAATAGCCGAAGACATCAGTCTCCTCGACATCGGCAGGCACGAGCTTGATGGTCTCATGGACCACTTGACCGGCGACGACGCCGGCGAGTGCGCCGAGCACACACGCTGCGAATACGGTCTTCCTTCCCGTGTGCATCGCTTGCCCTCCGGATCGCTCAGGACTTTGCGGGCCTCGGCCGGCGTCCGCGCGGCGGTCCAGCGATCCGGGGGCCGTCCAGCGGTGAGCCGGCCTCGTCATGTCAGCGTACTTCGCGCGTGCGGAGGCGGGATCGCCAAGCGACTGGGGGAAGCCCTGCAAGTGAAAAACGCGGCCGCCGGGGCGAGGCGTTGCCGGCGCGGTGGACGCGGCGGGGTCGGGGACCGGACAGGCGAGATCGCCCCGGAGCGGCGACCCGGCCATCACCCCATCGCGTCGGCCATGAGCGAGGCGAAGGTGCCCGAGGCCTCGGGCGTGTCGGGCTCGGCGTCGGGGTCGGGCTGGAGGCGGCGGTGCCCGCCGTCCCCCGTGACCTCCCACGCGTTGAACCGGTCACGCCACATGACATCGAGGATGCGCCACAACCGCTCACGGGCCGATCGGTCGCGGATCGGCGTCGCCGCCTCGACCCGGGCGCTGAGGTTGCGGTACATCCAGTCGGCCGACCCGATGAGGAAGACGCCCTCGAGCGGATCCGGGTTTCCATCGGCGAAGTGGAAGATGCGGGAGTGCTCGAGGAACCGCCCGATGACGGACCGCACGCGGATGTTGTCGCTCAGCCCCGGGATCCCGGGCCGGAGGCAGCAGAACCCGCGGACGACGAGGCGGACCTCGACCCCCGCGGCGCTGGCCTCGTAGAGCCGGCGGGTGATCGCGCGGTCCTCGAGCTGGTTCATCTTCGCGAAGATCCGCGCGGGCCGGCCCGCGCGGGCGTGCCCGATCTCGCGGTCGATCGCCGTCTCGAACCAGGGCCGCATCGCGTGCGGCGCGACCACCAGCGACTCGTACTGCTGCTCGGAGGCGTGCCCGGTCAGCGAGTTGAAGATCCGGACGACATCCCCGGTGACCGCGGGGTCGGCGGTCAGCAATCCGAGGTCGGTGTACTGCTGGGCGGTCTTGGGGTGGTAGTTGCCCGTGCCCACATGCGCGTAGGCCCGGATGCCGGCCTCCCCCTCGCCCTGCTCGCGGCGGATCACCAGCGAGCACTTGCAGTGGGTCTTGAGGCCCAACACGCCGTAGGCGACATGCACCCCCGCGTGCTCGAGCTGCCGGGCGAAGGCCACATTGCGCTGCTCGTCGAAGCGGGCCCGCAGTTCGACCAGGCAGGCGACATTCTTCCCGTTCTCCGCGGCCCGCACGAGCGAACGCACGAACGCCGAGTCGGGGCTCGTGCGGTAGATCGTCTGCTTGATCGCGATCACGGCGGGGTCGTCGGCGGCCTCGGAGATGAACCGCTCGACCGAGTGCTCGAACGACTCGTATGGATGGTGCAGCAGGATGTCCCCCGCGCGGATCCGCTCGAAGATCGACTCGGTCGGACCCCCGCCCTCGCTCGGCGTCGTCCCGGGCTCCACCCGCACCCGCCCCTCGTCCAGCGGGGCGAGATTGCGCAGCGCCCGCGGCACGACCGGCCTCCAGGGTGACTCGCGCAGGTCCGGGCGCGGCAGCGACGCGATCTGGAACAGGTCCCCGTACTCCAGCGGGCCCAGCCGCCGGTAGACATCCTGGTCCTCAAGCCCCAGTTGCGTCACGACGAACTGCAGGACATCGTCCGAGGCCTCCGGCGGGACCTCGATCCGCACCGCGTCGGCGAAACGCCTGCGGCGCAGCTCGTCCTCGACCTGCTCCATCAGGTCGTCCACATCGTCGTCCTCCTCGTCCATCGCGGCCGAGCGGGTGACGCGGAACGGCGTGATGTCGCGGATCTCCAGCCCCGGGAAGAGCCGCGAGAGGTTGTTGGCGATCAGGTCGTCCAGCGGGAGGAACTCGTGCGCGTCCGGGTCGCCCGTCCTGACCGGGACATACCGCGGCACCACCCCCGGGATCTTGACCCGCGCAAACGCCCGCCGGCCCGACCCCGGGCTCGAGGCGAGCAGCCCGAAGTTCTCCGAGAGGTTCGAGATGAACGGGAACCGGTGCGACGGGTCCACCGCCAAGGGGGTCAGAATCGGGAAGACATTCGCCTCGTACCACTCCCCGATCCAGGCCCGCGTCGGCTCGTCGAGCTCCTCGTACCGGCGGATGCGGATGCCCGCCTCGGCCAGGGCCGGAACGAGCGTGTTGAGCCAGCAGTCGGCCTGGCGGGTCTGCAGCCCCACCACGATCTCGCGGATCTCGTGCTCGAGCCGGTCGAGCGTGATCCCCTCGTGCGTGGTCTTCTCCGCCCCGCCCCGCCCCGCGAGGCGGCGCTTCAGAAGCCCCACCCGCTTCATGTAGAACTCGTCCAGGTTGGACGAGAAGATCGCCAGAAACTTGACCCGCTCGAGCAGGGGGACCCGGTCGTCCTCGGCCTGCGCGAGCACCCTGGCGTTGAAGTTCAGCCAGGAGAGGTCCCTGTTGTTGAATTCCTCGGTGTTGGTCACAGGGGGGATTCTTGCCCCGTCCGGACGCCCCGGAAAGGCTCAGGACATCGGCCCGATCAGGAAGGCGAGCAGCAGGTTCATCCCGTTGAAGCAGGCGTGCATCATCACAGGCACCCCGAACCGCCCCGTCCGCTCGTACGACGCCCCGATCGCCAGCGAGAGCACGAAGATCGGGGCCACCGCGTGCTTGCCCCCCTCCGGCAGCACCGACCAGTGGGCCGCCGCGAACAGCAGGCTCGTGAAGAAGACCGCCGACCAGCGGCTGTGCACCACCCGCAGGATCGCCGACTGGAGGTAGACGCGGTAGATCAGCTCCTCGACCAGCGGCACCAGGGCGACGAGCACGAACACCAGCACCCACATCCAGGAATCGCCCTTGTGCTGGGCGATCAGTTGCAGCGTGTCGTGCGCCAGCGGGTCCTGCTCCACCGCCCCGAACCCGCGCGTCACCCAGACCCCCGCCTGCCCGGCGACCGCGACGATCGGGAACAACGCCAGGAAGAGCCCGAAGCCAAGGGGCCAGTCCGCCCACTTCGGGCGCACGCCCGCCGATGGGGCCTTCTGGGCGACGAACCAGAGCAGCCCGCTCCCGATCAGCGTCGCGAACCCCGCCGAGAGCACGCCCTTGAGGGCCTCATCCCGGATGGGCGCGTCCTTGAGCAGGGGGAGTTCCTGGGCCGCGGCCGCGCCCAGCCCCAGCGCGATGAAGGTGGTCAACGAGGCGAACAGCCACATGACCGCCGGGATCGGCTTGACATCGCGGTTACCCGCATCCAGCCCCCCGGGCCGGAAGGCGTTGAGCCTCCACAGCAGGATGACCGAGAAGACCGCCGTCCCGAGCAGAACCCAGGCCTGGTTGTCCGCCATCCAGCGGGCGATGTCGCCGAGACGGGCGTCGGCCATGTCGTCGGCGAGCGCGGGGGAGGCGCAGACGGCGAGGGCGGCGGCCGCAACAATCGGGGCGATGCCCGACGACCGAGCCACCCCGCCGGCGGTCCTCGCCGAGATCCTCGCCCACAAGCGTGAAGAGGTCGAGCGCGCCAAATCCAAGATCCCCTTTGCCGAACTCGAGGCCGCCGTTGCCCAGGCGGAACCTCCCCGCAATTTCTTTCGGGCGGTGACCCGTTCCGGCACGAACGAAACCGCCGTGATCGCCGAGGTGAAGCGCCGGAGCCCCTCCGCGGGGCTCATCCGTCCAGAGTATGACGGCGAGGCGTTCCGCCCCGAGGCGATCGCCCGGGAGTACGAGCGGGCGGGGGCCGCGGCGATCTCCTGCCTGACCGACGAGCGGTTCTTCGGGGGGCACCTCGCCTTTCTGGAGCGGATCAAGGACGCCGTCGGGATCCCGGTGCTGCGGAAGGACTTCCTGATCGACCCCTGGCAGTTGTGGGAGAGCCGGGCCGCCGGGGCCGACGCGGTGCTCCTCATCGCCGAGGCGTTGACCGAGTCGGTCATGGTCGACATGCTGATTCTGGCCCAGCAACTCCGGATGACGGTGCTGCTCGAGGTCCACAGCATGGAGAACCTCCTGCGGGTCCGCCCCCATGTGGGGTTCCCCCACCCGACCTATTGCCTGCTCGGGATCAACAACCGCGACCTGACCACCATGACCACCTCCCTCGGGCACACGCTCCGCCTGGTCGACCTCGTCGAGGACCCCTCGGTGCTCGTCTCGGAATCCGGCATCCGCACGCCCGAGGATCTCACCCGTTTGAGGGATGTCGGCGTCCGCATCGTCCTGGTCGGCGAGCACCTCATGCGCCAGCCCTCCCCGGGGGAGGCGCTCCGCCTGCTGCTCGGGCGAGGCGACCAAGAACCCACCTGATCTGGTGGTTTTCCTGCCGAGGATCTGCAACTCCCCGGACTCCGGGGCGGTTGGAACGGGCGTCTCTCCTACAGTCGAGACAACGCAACCCCGATCTTCGAGCCACCAGGAGGCCCACACCGATGGCACAGATTCGTCTGCACGCAGTGATTGGGCGCGTCGCCGCCGCGGCCGCGCTCGCGGTTTCGTCGCTCGGCTTCGCCCAGGAGACCTCGGGGCGCGACGCCCTGCTCGCCGCGGTCGAGGCCGCGCGGGGCCTGCAATCGCTCACCGCCGAGGTCGAGATGACCGGGGAGGGCGGGTTCAAGTCCTATGTGCCGACCGGCAAGGGGACGATCCGGCTGCTCCGCCAGGACGAGGCGATCGAGGGGCGGGCCTGGCACAGCCGGCTCGACACGACCTATGTCCACAAGGCGGGCGACCCCGAGGAGCAGATCACCACGCTCAAGACGCCCGAATCGCTGATCTGGATCGAGCACGAGAAGAAGCAGGTCATCGAGCGGTCGTACAACGACACGCGGAGCCGGGCGGCGTCGGCCCTGAACCTCTTCGCCCTGCCCGAGATCACCGCGGAGGAGCCCTACGCCCGCGAGTTGACCGAGGCGACGGACTGGCGGCTGCTCGAGCCCGCCGAGGTCAACGGGGTGAAGTGCCGGGTGGTTGAGGTCGTGTACGACATGAGCGACCCGAAGAGGTCGCGCGACCCGAGCCAGTCGCTGATCCGCACGCCCTCGTCGAAGTGGTACTTCGGCGCGGACGACAACCTGCCCCGCCGGATCGAACGCATCAGCGACCAGGGCATGATCTCCTTCACGATCGCGCTGGATATCAAGAACATGCAGATCAACCCGGAGATCGACCCGGCCTCGCTCGTGGTGCAGACGCCCGAGGGGTACACCCGCGTCGAGCCGGGCAAGCCCGCGACGCCCGTCGCGGTCGCGCCGCGCACGGCCGAGAAGATCGAGAACGAGAAGGAAGAGCGGCAGCCCGAGGTCCTGCCCTCGATGCTGCCGGCGCACGGGTTCGACCTGGTTGACGGGGACGGCAACGCGGTGACGCTCGACGGCCTGAAGGGGAGCGTCGCGGTGCTCTACTTCTGGGGCACCTGGTGCGTGCCGTGCAAGGAGTTCAGCCCGCTGGTGAGCGACCTGGTGGACCAGTTCGAGGGCGAGCCGGTGCGGGTGTTCGGGCTCCCGGTCCGCGAACGGAGCGAGGAGGCGGTGCGCGAGGCGATGAGCCCCTACAAGCACACCCTGCTGCTCGACCCCACGGCGGACGCGATCGGGTGCGACGCGACGGCGCGGGCGTACAAGGTCCGCCGCTACCCGACGATCTATGTGATCGGCAAGGAAAGCCAGGTGCTCGCGGTGAAATGGCCCGAGCCCGATGTCCCCGCGGCGGACACGATGGCGGAGGTCGCCGAGGCAATCCGCGAGGGGCTGGACGCGAAGGACTGACCGCCCCGCGATCAGGAATATCACCCGGACCAACACCCGGGTTTTTTTCTGCGCCGATCGTGCCTGAAATCCCGCCGGCCCGACTTCCAACCAGACAGCACGCGATGGTGACAAGGGATCGAAGAGGGCAAACACGCCCGCGGGCGGCCTTGATAGGGAGAGCGGGATGCGAGCATTCCAGCGGACCGCGTGCATGGCGGCTCTCGGACTCCTGTCCACATTCGCCCACGCCCAGGACGCACGGACACTCACCGACGCCGACCAGGCGATCGAGTGGCTCATCAACCCAGACAACGCGCACCAGAGCCGCCCCGAGGTGCTCGCCGAGGCCCGCGGGTTGATCGGCGCCCAGGCCGAGGCGCACCCGGATGAGGCCCGCTGGGTCTTCGGGCGAGGGCTGCTCGAAGCCCGGGAGAACGACTGGGCCAACGCGAAACCGCTGTTCGAGCGCGCGGCCGAGCTCGACGACACCGTCGCTCTGCACCACCAATGGCTGGGCAACGCGATCTTCTCGACGATCAACGAGGTCGGCCTGCTCGGCAAGGCCTCGGCCGCGGGCAAGGGACGCGACGCCTATCTCCGCGCCATCGAGCTCGATCCCGGCCTCGGCGGCGCCCGCGTCGGGCTGTGCGAGTTCTACCTCAACGCGCCCGGCATCGCGGGGGGCAGCAAGAAAGAGGCCCGCGAGCAGGCGCTGGCGCTGCTGGAGATCGAGGGATTCGAGTGCCACGGGCACCGCGTGCTCGGGACCATCCACGCCGACAAGGGCGAGTGGGCCGAGGCCGAGCGGGCGTTCGACCGGGCGATCGAGGCAGCCGAGCCGGGCGCGGAGCGGCGGGACATGCTCATGGCGTGGATCTCGCTCACGCTGAGCAAGGGCAGGGACGCCGAGGCGATCGAGGCCGCACACCGACTGGTCGAGCTCCAGCCCGACGACCCCCGGAGCGACTACATCCTCGGAGCGGTGCTCCAGGAGACGGGGCGGCACGCCGATTCGGTCGAGCCGCTCGAGCGCGCGTGCGAAGCGCTGCCCGACTCGGCGTCGCCCCTGTGGCGGCTGGCGGTCGCGTACGAAGAGGTGGACCGGCACGCCGACGCGCACGCGGCGTTCACGCGCTTCGCCGAGCTCTACCCCGACCACGAGAACGCGAAGGACGCGGCGAAGAACGCGAAGCGGCTGAAGCGTCGCCTTCCCTGAGGCTCTTCACGGTTCCGCATCCGCGCACGAAAATGCCCGGGCTCGCGCCCGGGCCTTGGTCACGGTTCCCTGGTGCCCGGGGCGTGGCCGCCAGCCCCGGGCCGCCCGCTCACCCGTGCATGATCGCGGCCTGGGCCGCGGCGAGGCGGGCGATGGGCACGCGGAAGGGCGAGCAGGAGACATAGTCGAGCCCGACCTTGTGGCAGAAGTGGACGGACGAGGGATCGCCCCCGTGCTCGCCGCAGATGCCGACCTTGAGGCCCTGGTTGGTGCCGCGCCCGCGCTGCACGCCCATCTCGACGAGCTGGCCCACGCCGGTCTGGTCGAGGCTCTGGAAGGGGTCGCCGTGGAGGATCTCCTTGGCGATGTACTCGGGGAGGAAGACGCCCGAGTCGTCGCGGGAGTACCCGAAGGTGAGCTGCGTCAGGTCGTTGGTGCCGAAGCTGAAGAAGTCGGCGACCTCGGCGATCTCGTCGGCGGTGACGCAGGCGCGGGGGATCTCGATCATGGTGCCGATCTTGATCTCGATGCGGCCGGCGAAATCCTCGGCCTGCCGGGTCTCGCGGATGGTCTGCTCGCACTGCTCGCGGAGCATGGCGAGCTCGCTCTTGAGCCCGACGAGGGGGATCATGATCTCCGGGACGGCGCGGACCTTGCGACGGGCGCACTCGATGGCGGCCTCGGTGATCGCCCGGACCTGCATCTTGAGGATCTCGGGGTAGGTGACGGCGAGGCGGCAGCCGCGGTGCCCCAGCATGGGGTTGGCCTCGTGCAGGCGGGCGACGCGCTCGCGGACCTTCTCGACCGGGACGCCCAGCTCGCGGGCGACCTGCTGCTGCGAGGCCTCGTCGTTGGGGAGGAACTCGTGGAGCGGGGGGTCGAGCAGGCGGATGGTGACGGGCAGGCCCTTCATCGCCTCGAAGATGCCGATGAAGTCGTCGCGCTGGAAGGGCAGGAGCTTGGCGAGGGCCTTCTCGCGGGCCTCGGTGCTCTCGGCGAGGATCATCTCGCGCATCGGGAGGATGCGCTCGCCCTCGAAGAACATGTGCTCGGTCCGGGTCAGGCCGATGCCCTCGGCCCCGAAGTCGCGGGCCCGCTGGGCGTCCTCGGGGGTGTCGGCGTTGGTGCGCACGCCCAGGGTGCGGTACTTGTCGGCCCAGCGCATGATCTTGGCGAAATCGCCCCCCAGGCTCGGCTCGACGCGCTCGATGGCGCCCAGCATGACCTCGCCGGTCGCCCCGTCGATGGAGATGACATCGTCCCGGGTCACGATGGTCTCGCCGACGCGGAAGCGGCCGTTGGCGGCGTCGATGACGACCTCGCCCGCGCCCGCGACGCAGCAGGTGCCCCAGCCCCGCGCGACCACCGCCGCGTGGCTGGTCATGCCGCCCGTGCTCGTCAGGATGCCCACCGCCGAGTGCATGCCCTCGACATCCTCGGGGCTCGTCTCGCGGCGGACGAGGATGATGTGCTCGCCCGCCTTGGTGCGCTCGACGGCCTCCTCGGCGGTGAAGGCGGGCTTGCCGACCGCGGCGCCCGGCGAGGCGGGCAGCCCCTTGGCGAGCAGCGTGGCCTTCTCCTTGGCCTTGAAATCGAACGAGGGGAGCAGGAGCTGGGTCAGGTCGCCCGCGGGGATGCGGAGCAGCGCCTCCTTCTCGGTGATCAGCTTCTCCTTCACCAGGTCGCAGGCGATCCGCACCGCCGCCGCGCCGGTGCGCTTGCCCGTGCGGGTCTGGAGCATGTAGAGCTTGCCACGCTCGATGGTGAACTCGATGTCCTGCATCTCCTTGTAGTGCTTCTCGAGGATCGTCTTGATCTTCATGAGCTGGGCGTAGGACTTCTTGTCCCAGGCCGCCATCTGCTCGGCCGGGCGGGGCGTGCGGATGCCGGCGACGACATCCTCGCCCTGGGCGTTGACGAGGAACTCCCCGTAGAACTTGTTCTCGCCCGTGGAGGGGTTGCGGGTGAAAGCCACGCCCGTGCCCGAGTCATCGCCCATGTTCCCGTAGACCATGGTCTGGCAGTTGACCGCGGTGCCCTTGAGACCGGTGATGCCGTTGAGCCGGCGGTAAGAAATCGCCCGCGGCGCGTGCCAGGACTTGAACACCGCCTCGATCGAGAGCTCGAGCTGCTTGAAGGGATTCTGGGGGAACGGGTCGGCGACGCGCTTCTGGTAGACATCCTTGTACGCCTCGCAGAGCTCGACCATGCCCTGCTCGGGAACCTCGGTGTCGACCTTGGCGCCGTACTTGTCCTTGATCCTGTCGAAGGCGTGCTCGAAGTGCTCGTGGTCGACGCCCATCACCACATCGCCGAACATGTTGATCAGGCGGCGGTAGGCGTCGTAGGCGAAGCGGCGGTTGCCCGTCTGCCGGGCGAGGCCCTCGACGGCCTCGTCGTTGAGCCCCAGGTTCAGGACGGTGTCCATCATCCCGGGCATCGAGACCTGCGCACCCGAGCGGACCGAGACGAGCAGCGGGTTGTTGTTGTCCCCGAAGACCTTGCCGGTCTCCTTCTGCACCTGCGCCATGTGGCGGTGCACCTCGTTCATCAGGCCGTGGGGGAGCCGCTTGCCGCCCTTGTAGTACTTCTCGCAGGTCTCGGTCGTGATGGTGAACCCCGGGGGCACGGGCAGCCCGATGGAGGTCATCTCGGCGAGGTTGGCGCCCTTGCCGCCGAGCAGGGCCTTCATCGTGCCGTCGCCCTCGGTCATCGAGGCGCCGAAGTAGTAGACCATCTTCCCGGGCTTGATCTTCTTGGACGCCGCCGCCTTGGCCGGGGCCTTGCCCCCCGCCTTCCGCACGACCTTCTTGGTGGTCCGCGCCGAGGCGGCGTGCGTGCGCACGGTGCCGGCCTTGGCCGTCTTCTTCGCCGTCTTCTTGCCAGTCGTCTTCTTCGCCATCGGGAGTGTGCCTTCCTGAGGGGGAGCTCGCGGCGGCCCGCCGGGAACCTCCCGGCTCGCGCCTGTCACGGCCGTTCCGTCCCGGAACACCGGGGAAACAAGACCGGGAAGGAACTTTAGAACGCGCCGAGCCCCGCGACGACCTCGCCGACCCGTACCATCGCGGATTGATGCCCGACCGCCACACGCGCGAATCTGGGGTAGCACAACTCGCCGACACGCTCGCCCGCTGGCCCGCCGACCGCCCGCTCGCCGTCCTCATCGCCGAGGAGGGCCGTTGGACGCTCGTCGCCTCGCCGGTGACGGCCCATGCCATCCGCTCGCCGGCGGACCTGGGCGCGCTGCTCCCCCCGGGGAACGGCCCCGCCCCCCACGAGGCCGGACCGCCCTTCCGGAGCGGTCGGATCGTGCTGCTCGGCTTCCCGCTCGGCGCGGCGTTCGAGCCGTCGAGCGGGCGCAACCCGATCGGCGGCGAGCCTTTGGGTTGGGTGCTGGACTGCCCGGGCGTGCTGGCGTTCGACTCCCGCGCGGGGGTCTGGGCCCGGTTCGGGCAGGCCCCGGACCCGCCCGAGCCCGGGCCGCGCGCCGCCCCCCCCGCCCCGTTCGGCGTCGGCCCGCTGACCAGCCGCCCGGGGAGGGCGGGGTACATGGACCTGGTGGGCCGGGCCCGGCGGGCGATCGCCGCGGGCGATGTCTACCAGGTCAACCTGGCCCACAGGCTGAGCGCCCGGTTCGAGGGCTCGACGCGCGCGTTCTTCGCGGCCCTGGCCCGCGAGGCCGAGCCCGCCCACGGGGTCTACGCGGAACTGCCGGACGGGGCGGCGGTCTGCTCGGCGAGCCCGGAGCTGTTCCTGTCGTACGACGCGCAGACCCGGCGGGTGGTGACGCAGCCGATGAAGGGGACGCGCCCGATCGCCGGGGACGCCGAGGAGCTGCGCCGCGCCGACAAGGACCGGGCGGAGTTGAACATGATCACGGACCTCATGCGAAACGACCTCGGGCGGGTCTGCGCGTTCGGGAGCGTGCGGGTGGAGCGGTCGCGCGAGATCCGTGCGCACGGGCGGAGCGTCTGGCAGGCCACCTCGACGGTCTCGGGCGTGCTGCGCGCGGGGCTGGGCGCGGCGGACCTGCTCGCGGCCTCGTTCCCGCCGGGCTCGGTGACCGGGACGCCGAAGATCCGGGCGATGCAGCTGATCGAGGATCTCGAGCCGACGCCCCGGGGGTTCTACTGCGGGGCGCTCGGGTGGGTGGACGACTCGGGCTCGATGTCGCTGAATGTGGCGATCCGGACCGCGGTGGTCACGCCGGGCCCGGAGCGTGACCTGCACTACCACGCCGGGGCGGGGATCGTGGCGGACTCGGACCCCGCATCGGAGTGGGAGGAGACGCTGGCGAAGGCGGAGGTGCTGCGGCGGGCGGTCGCGTGCGGGTCCGGACCGGCGGCGGTCGGGTCGGTCATCCGCGAGAGACAGGGTCCGATGGGGACGCGGTAGACTTCGGGGCGTGGGCGAGCCCGACCGACACGACGACGAGACGACCGGGACGCCGCCCGCGGCGGGGGGCGGGCCCCCGGTGGCGTCGCCGCGCATCGGGCCCTACCGGCTCAAGCGCGAGATCGGCGCGGGGGGGATGGGGGTCGTCTACGAGGCGGTGGACGAGCGCCTGGGGCGGTCGGTGGCGATCAAGGTGATCGGCGCGGAGCGGCACCAGAAGGAGATGCGCCGGCGGTTCGAGCAGGAACGCGATGTGCTCGCGACGCTGCGGCACCCTGCTATCGCGCATGTGTACGACGCGGGCGAGTTCCACAAGGGGGAGGAAACCCACCCCTTCATCGCGATGGAGTATGTCGTCGGGGCCCGCCCGGTGACGGCCTTCGCCCGCGAGGTGGGGCTGGATGTCGGCGCGATCCTGGAGATGTTCGAGTCGCTCTTCGACGGGCTCGAGCACGCGCACCGGCGGGGGATCATCCACCGCGACATCAAGCCGGCGAACATCCTGGTGGACCACGAGGGGCGGGCCCGGATCATCGACTTCGGGCTCTCGCTGCCCACCGGGGCGCGCGGGGCGATGGAGTCGCTCCACGCCGAGGGGGGCATCCCCGCGGGGACGCTGGCCTACATGAGCCCCGAGCAGCGGACGGGCGACCCGCTCGCGCTCGACCACCGCTCGGACATCTACTCGATGGCCCTCGTGCTCTTCGAGACGCTCGCCGGCGAGCGGCCCCGTCTCGGGCTGGACGACCCCCCCGACCTGCGGATCCCGGGGCGAGCCCTCCCGCCGGGGCTGCTCGAGGTGCTGCGCGGGGCGCTGCGCGCCGACCCGAACGACCGCACGCCCGCCGCCGCCGCGGTGCGGGACGCGATCCGCCGCTGCCGCGAGGAGATGCTCATCGCCGAGACGATGCGGGTCCGCGTCGAGCCCGGGCGATCGGCCCGCGACCTGGCGCGATGGGGCCTTGCGGGGCTGGCGGCGGCGCTGGCCGCGTTCGCGGTCTTCCCGCTCTGCTGCGGGGTGCTCCCGCTGTGCGCGTCGTACGGGCGGTGGGCGACGGGCGTGCTCGCGTCGAGCGCGGGGGACTACCAGAATGTCCGCGTCGTCTCGATCACGGCCGAGACGCTCGGGAGGGTCGGGCCGGGCGATGGGGCCGGGAGCGTGCAGGACGCCCGGGCCCGGCACGCCGAGCTGATGGACCGCCTGGTCGCCGGGGCGGCCCGGGTGATCGCGTGGGATCTGTACTTCCTCCCGACCTCGCCGCACGACGAGTCGTTCGCGGCCGGCATCGAGCGGGCGACCGAGGCGGGCGTGCCGGTGGTGCTGATGACGCGGAAATGGACGCCCGAGCAGCTGGGCGGGCGCGTCGCGCCGGCGCTGGAGAACTCCCGGGCGCTCAAGGCGCCCGGCACGGGCGTGTTCCTCGGGGATGTCCCGTGGCGCGTCGACCTCGCCGCGCGCCGGGGGGACGGGTTCGCCGAGCCCTCGTTCGCGATGGCGGCCGCGGCGATGGTCTGGAGCCCCGGCACCGGCCTGGACCTCGAACTCGACCGGACGGAGAACGAGGTCGTCGTCCGGCACTGGGAGCCGCAGGGGCCGGCGGGCCGCCGGCAGGTCGGCGCGACGCTCCGGTTCACGGTCTCGGGCCTGCGCCCTGTGAACGAGCGGGCCCTGCCGGTCGGGCTGGCGGAGGGGGATGTCGTGGCGCAATTGATGCTGACCGCGCGCGACGAGCCGACCCTCGAGCGCGGCACGGTCCGGTATGAGGATGTGCTCGCGATGGGGCCCGACGAACTGCTCAACACCTTCTCCGGGCGGGCCGTGGTCATCGGGCGAACCGACGAGGCGGGCGAGGACATCAAGCCGCACCCGGGCAACCGCCGGGTCGCGGGCGTCTACGCGCACGCCGAAGCGATCGAGACGCTGCTGCGGGCCCGGCAGGTGCGCGTGCCGACCGACGCGGCGATGAGGCTGTGGTGCGCCGCCGCGGCGCTGGTCGGCTTTCTCAGCCTGTTCCGGGGGAAACAGAGCGTGGCGATGGCGCTGATCTGGACGGCGGCGCTCGAGGTGATCGTGGTGGGCGTCTGCCTCGCGGCGCTGGGCTCGTCGTGGATCGTGTACCCTGCGCCGGTCGGGCTCTCGGCGTTGATCGGGGGCGCGATGGGGTTTGTCGGATCCCGGATTGTCAGTGGCCGCGGGGTTGTCGCGGCCTGACGGGGCAAGGGTCGGCCAGACCCGGGAGGGACGCGTGCGACGATACATCGCGGCGGCGTTGCTGCTGCTCGGGGCCAGTAGCGCCGAGGGGCAGACGGCGACGGTCACGGTCAGGCACCCCGCGTCGGAAGCAGGTGCGGCGCAGACGCTGGCGAGCGACGAGACCCGGGCCGTGCGCGCGCCGACGGGCGGGGTGATCTACTTCACCGTCGACGCCCCGTTCATCGGTGAGAAATCGGGCGTGCCGGTGGTGCTGCACCGCCGGCTGCACTTCGTGGTCGGGGGCGACGGCGCGGACGGCACCGCGGGCTCGGTCCGCGTGAACGGGCCCGGGGCCTCGACGGGGGAGCACCGCTCGCTCGTGGAGGTGCTCGAGGGGTGGGTCTGGGTGAGCGATCGGGCCCCCGCGGGCGTGGCGGACGCGCCGGCCGGGGGGGGTGTCCCGGTGCTCGGCAACGCGGGCGAGCCGGTGGGGTGGAACCTGCTAACGCTGCTGCACGGGGAGTGGTCCTGGGCGGGGGCGATCGGGACGGAGTTCATCCTGCGGATCGACCCCGACGCGGGAGGCGAGCGGATCGAGATGGTCTACGGGCTCGATTCGGCGTCGGTCTCGCACCTCCTGCTTCCGGGCGGGGAGAAACTCCGGGCCCCGGGCGGGTCGTTCGCGGGGCTCACCGGCACGGGCGCGATCACCGCCCGGCCCGCGGGCCGCTGGCTGGGCGATGCGGGGGCGGAGGAGTTCGTGCGTCGGGTCCGCGAGGCGAGATCGGTCGGGTGGGTCGGGAATGAGCCGGTGCGGCTCGGGGGTGGTGCGATGAGCGTGTGGAAATCCGGTCTGGTGGGTGTCGCGGCGGGGCTGTTGGTCTCGGGGGCGTCCGCGGGCGCGGAGCCGGCGGACAAAACGCGGGTCGCGGTCTGGCCCGCGGCGCGTCCGGCCGTGCAGTTGCACTTCCCCCGCGCGTGGGGGGAGGAAGTGACGGTGGCGGACAACACGGCGCTGAGCGTGCGTGCGGTGACGGGGTGCGTGGCCTATTTCACGGTCCGGGCGGATTTCCTCTCGGACGACACCGACCCGACCACGCGCGTGCACGATCTGCTGCACTTCGTCGTCGGGGGCTATCCGCCGGACGGGACGACGGGGCGGCTGCGGGTGAACGGCGTGGAGACCGACGAGAACGGCGTGACGCTGGTGCCGGGGCAGGCGTCGCTGATCGCGGTGGAGAACGGGTGGGTGTGGGTGAGCGACTGCCCGCCCCCGAACTGGTCGGGCGAGGCGTGCGACCCGTCGGACTGCGCGGAGGAGGAGCAGGCGGAGGAGGGCGCGACGCTGGGCGTCTTCGGGCAGCCGCAGGCCGGGGTGATCGAGGACGAGTGGGTCAGCTGGAGCATCCTGACGCTGCTCAAGGCGGAGTGGACCTGGGCGGGCGCGGTGGGGACGGAGTTCGTGTACCGGGTGGAGCCGTACAACGAGCCGGGGAAGACCGGGCGGACGCTGAAGGTCTACGGGCTGTCGGGGTGCGAGGCGGTGCACACGGCGCGGGCCAAGTCGGGGTCGACGGTGTTCATGCGCCCGGTGGAGGTGCGCGACGGGTTCGTGAGCCGGGCGATCACCGACGGTCAGCCCGAGGCACCCAATCAGGTGGATGATCGCAAGGACGACCGGGACTTCATGGAATGGGTTCGGGCGCGGCTGGCGGAGGTCGTGCCGGGCGGGTCGTGCGCGGCGGCGGAGTAGCCGAGGGCTTCAGCGGCGGTAGCCGATGGGGTGCTCGACGGCGGCGTAGAGCTCGCGGAGGAGGGACATGCCGAGCAGGCCGGTGAGCGTGAGGCCCGCCATGATGAACCCCTCGGTGAGGTGGGCCTGCCCGAAGAGCCATCCGCAGGCGTAGAGGGGGAGCCAGAGCGCGCCGTATCGGTTGATCTTCTCGGCGGTTCGGGGCCCGAGGCCGAGGGTGGCGATGCGTCGGCGAGCGACGACGGCGAAGAGGAGGGCGAGGGCGGCAACGGTGACGGGCCCCCAAGGCCCGACCGCGTCGGGCCAGAGGCGGGCGAGGAAGGGGGCGTCGGTGTCGGCGTGGCGCCCGGCGGCGAGCCAGAGGAGGGCGGCGGAGGAGAGGGCCCACCCGAGCACGGCGCCGACGACGGCGCGGGGCGAGAGGGGCGGGGGCTTGCGGCTGACGACATGGACGACGCCCGAGACGGCGAGGGAGTGCGTCATGACGACCCAGACGGGCCAGAGGAACGCGAGCGAGAGGTTGGGCACGAGCATGTGCCCGGCGTAGATGAGGCTGAGGAGGACGAGCCCGACGGCGGGCACGAACTTACCCAGAGCGTTGAAGGCGAGGACCGCCAGCGCGAGCAGGCAGGTCAGCACGACCGCCCCCCGCCCGAACACCACGGCGCCGAGCGTGGCGAAGATGAGGGAGATCGCGCCGATCGCCACGGCGGCGGCGGGCGAGGCCTGCCCCTCGGCGATGGGGCGATCGCGGCGGAGGCCCCGGTCGCGGGACGCGTCGGTGACATCGTTGACGCAGGCGCCGAAGGCGTAGAGCCCGACGGCGGCGGCGGCGCCGGAGAGCAGGAGGAGCCAGAGCGCGGGGCCCTCGGGCCCGAGGACGGCCCCGGCGTGGGCCGCCCGTTCGGCGGGGGTGGCGCGGGTCCAGAGGATGACGAACCAGACATCGGCGACGGCGGCGAAGGCCGTGCTGACGCGGGCGAGGCGGAGAACCGGGGCCATCCTGGCGAGGGCTGGGGTCATGGGGTCATGGGGTCATGGGGTCTCAGGGCCGGGGCGTTCCGCGGGGCCACCCCGCGGGTGGTTGAACCCTACCATCCTTGCCCCATGCCCGAGCAGCCGCCCGAGACACCCGCGTTGATGTCCGACCCTCCCGCGGTGTGCGTGGTGGTGAGCCGGTACAACGACACGGTGACGAGCCGGCTGCGGTCGGGGGCCGAGGGGGCGTACCGGGCCCGGTTCGGGGCGGGGGGGGCGCTGGCGGTGGTGGAGGCGCCCGGGGCGTTCGAGCTCGCGGCGTTGTCCTCGGCGGCGATCGACACGGGGCTGTTCGACGGGGTGGTGGCGCTGGGGTGCGTGATCCGGGGGGAGACCGATCACGACCGGTACATCTCCCAGGCGGTGGCGGACGCGATCGCACTCCTGTCGGTGCAGACGGGAGTGCCGGTGGCGTTCGGGGTGCTGACGGTGAACGAGCCGGCCCAGGCCGAGGCGCGGGCGGGCGGGAGCAAGGGCAACAAGGGGGCCGAGGCGATGGAGGCGTTGCTGGACACGATCGCGGCGACGCGGCACCTTGCGGCGTGCGCGGAGCGGGGCGAGGCGGGCGATTTCTCGCTTTCCCGTGCGGCGCCCGACAAGGCGGGGGGCCGCTGATGGCGATGCCGCGGGACATCCGCCGCCTGGCGCTGGTGGTGCTGTATCAGTTGGACGCGCGGGGCGAGGGGGATTTCGCCCAGATCCGCGAGTCGATTGAGGAGACGATCGCCCGGAGCACGGGCGAGGCGACGCGGGACGACGAGGGCACGCTGTTCATCGACCCCGAGGACGCGTTCAGCGAGGGGGAGAAGGCGCGGGCGTGCGACCTGGCGGGCGAGGCGTTCGCGGCCCGGGCGGCGGCGGACGCGGAGTTCGAGGCGCTCGCGCCGGACTGGCCGCCGAGGCGGCAGGCCGCGATCGACCGGGCGATCCTGCGTCTGGCGCACTTCGAGATGGTGAGCGGGCGGACGCCCCCGAAGGTCGCGGTGAACGAGGCGGTGGAGCTGGCCAAGGCGTTCAGCACGGATCGTTCCCCCGCGTTCATCAACGGGCTGCTGGGACGGGTGCTCAAGCGTGTGCTGGGCTCGGCCGAGCCCGCGCCGACGCTGGACGAGGGCGAGCACGGCGAGGTGACGCCGCTGCACCTGGGCGGGGCGGCGGGTCACGAGGCGTCGGGGTCCTGAGACGGGGAGCGCGATGGGGCTGTTCAAGTCGCTCGTCTCGAAACTCAAGCAGGGGCTGGAGCGGACGCGCGAGGCGTTCGTGGGCGGGCTGCGGTCGATGCTGCTGGGGCGTCGGCTGGACGAGGCGCTGATCGAGGAGCTCGAGGCGAGGCTGATCCAGTCGGATGTGGGCGTGCGCACGACGACGGCGCTGATCGAGGGCATCCGGCGGGATTACAAGGCCGGGAAGATGTCCAGCGGCGACGAGGTGCTCGAGTATCTCAAGTCGGAGCTGAAGGCGATGTGGCCCGCGGCGGACCGGACGCTGCGATTCGCCGGCGCGGGCCCGACGGTGATCCTCATCACCGGGGTGAACGGGGCGGGGAAGACGACGAGCATCGCGAAGCTGTGCGCGAGCCTTCGGGCCGAGGGTCGGAGCGTGCTGCTTGGGGCGTGCGACACCTTCCGGGCGGGCGCGGTGCGGCAGCTTGAGATCTGGGCGGAGCGTCTCGGCGTCGAGGTGGTGAAGGGGCAGCAGGGCGGCGACCCGGCGGCGGTGGCGTTCGACGCGTGCGAGGCGGCGGTGGCGCGGGGCGTGGATGTACTGATCCTCGACACCGCGGGGCGGCTGCACACGCAGGACCCCCTGATGCGGCAGTTGACCAAGATCCGCTCGGTGGCCTCGAAGAAGATCGAGGGCGCGCCGCACGAGACGCTGCTGGTGCTCGACGCGACCGCGGGGCAGAACGCGCTGCGGCAGGCGGAGGAGTTCGGGGCCGCCGCGGGGGTGACGGGGATCTTCCTCGCGAAGCTGGACGGGACGGCCAAGGGGGGGATCGTGGTGGCGATCCGGGAGGCGACGAAGATCCCGGTGAAGTTCATCGGGGTTGGTGAGACGCCCGAGGACATCGAGCCGTTCGACCCGGAGCGTTTCGTGGAGGCGATGTTCGCGGTGTGAGAGGGCGTCGGTGAGGCGATGCCGAGCCCCCGCTACCCCCCCACGATCCACCACGCCCCGACGCCGAGGGCGGCTAGGCCTGTGGCCGCGAGCAGGGCGCGGAGGGCGTGCGTCCCGCGTTCGGCCAGGCCGCGGGTGAGCAGGGCGAGGGCGTGGGCGAAGCCGGTCATGGCGGCGATGGACCCGAGGCCGTAGGCGAGGACATAGAGGACGGCGGCGGCGCGTGTGGGCATGAGGAGGCTCGGGAGGACGCCGACGAGGTGGCTGGTGCCGGCGAGCCCGTGCAGCAGGCCGATGCCGAGCGGGGCGTGGGCGTGGGCGGCGTGGGCGGCGGCGTGGTCGTGATCGCCCCGGGCGGGGTGGGCGTGAACATGGCGGTGGGTGACGCCCTCGTGGGTGTGCTCATGGGTGTGGACGCGCGTGCGCAGGGCGGCGCGGAGGGCCCAGAGGCCGACGGCGAGCAGCACGACGCCCACGAGGCGTTCGCTCCACCCGCTGAGCAGGTCGATCGGGATGGCCTCGCGGAAGGCGAGCGCAAGGGCGGCGAGGACCCAGACGCCGGACGAGTGCCCGACGCCCCACCAGAGCCCGGTGAGCCAGCCGCGCCGGCGCCCGTCCACCGCGAGCGGGGCGACGGCGGCGAGGTGGTCGGGCCCTGAGACGACATGGAGTGCTCCCGCGACGAGCCCGGCGGCGATGGGGGCGGTGGCGGCCCAGGCCGGGCCGGGGTGGTCGCCGTGGGCGAGCGTGAGGAGGAGGGTGGCGTTCATCGGGGCCCTCCGGGCGGGGCGGCGGCTCGCTTGGAGGCGACGAGCGCCTTGAGGCGGCCCCGGAGCGCGTCGAGCCCCGCGCCGGTGCGGGCCGAGGTCTCGAAGACGGGGACGCCCGGGCGGGCGGTCTCGATGTTCTTCCGGGCGAGCGGGAGGTCGAACCCGACGGCGTCGGCGAGGTCCATCTTGCTGATGGCGACGGCGTCGGCGGTGTTGATGAGCGTGGGGTACTTGAGGGGCTTGTCCTCGCCCTCGGTGACGGGGAAGAGGAGCAGGCGCCAGTCCTCGCCCAGGTCGTAGCCCTGTGGGCAGACGAGGTTGCCGACATTCTCGACAAAGAGCAGGTCGAGGTCGGCGAGGGCCCACCCCTCGATCGCCTTCTCGACCATGTCGGCCTCGAGGTGACACATCGTCCCGGTGAGGATCTGCCGCGCCTCGGCGCCGCTCTGGGCGAGGCGGCGGGCGTCGTTCTCGGTGGCGAGGTCGCCGACCACGGCGGCGACGCGGAGGTCGCGGCGGAGGTCGGTCATGAGCGCACGGAGCAGTTCGGTCTTGCCCGCGCCGGGGCCCGAGACGACATTGACGACGAAGAGGCCGGCCTCGGCGAAACGGGCCCGGAGCGCGCGCGCGACCTCGTCGTTCTTCTTGAGGATCTTCGTGCGGACCTCGAGGATGCGTGGGGTCATGGCTGGTCGACCTCCATCGATGCGAGTTCGAGTTCGTTCCCGGCGAGGATCACGGGCCCGGGCTCGTCGCAGCGGGCGCACAGGAACGGGCCCACGCCGTCCGCTTCCGCCTCGTGCCCGCAGGCGGGGCAGCGCACGCGGGCGGGGACGCGTTCGACGATGAGGGCCGCCCCTTCGCAGGCGGTGCCGTCGGCGGCGAAGGGGTAGGCCGATTCGAGCGCCTCGACGACCACGCCGGAGAGGGCGCCGACGCGGACGCGGATGGATCGGATCGCGGCGGCGCCGGCGTCCCGAGCGGCGGCCTCGGCGAGTTCGACCAGGCTGACCGCGACGGAGAGTTCGTGCACCCGGAGCCCCTTCGGCGAATGCTAGAGCGCCGTGGGGGAAGCGGGTGCGGGGTCGTTCCGGCGGGTGTGGGCCCGTAGAATCTGCGGTTGCGCCGGCGGGATTTCCGCGTCGGCGGAGGGCCGGAGCATGTGTCTTGCGATCCCCGGGCAGGTCGTCACGGTGCATCCCGCAGAGGAGATGGCGGTGGTCGACATCATGGGCGTGCGTCGCCGGGTCGGCACGCAGATGCTGATCGACGAGCCCGTGTCGGCGGGGGACTGGGTGCTGGTGCATGTGGGCTTTGCGCTGAGCCGGATCAGCGACGAGCACGCGCGGGAGCAGTTGCGGGTTCTGGAGGCGTTGGGCGACGCGGAGGATGCGCGGGCCGAGGCGCACGGGTACGGGGGCGAGCCCGGGTGAGGTCACGATGAGGTATGTGGACGAGTTCCGCGACGCCGGGCTGATCCGCCGCACCGCCGGCGAGATCGCAAGGCTCGCGGACCCGGGGTCTCCGTGCCGGATCATGGAGATCTGCGGGGGGCACACGCACGCGATCTTCCGTTTCGGGCTCCATCAACTGCTGCCGAGGGGCGTGGAGCTGATTCACGGGCCGGGCTGCCCGGTGTGCGTGCTGCCGCCGGCGCGGGTGGACGAGGGGCTGGAGATCGCGCGGCGGGAGGGCCTGATCTTCACGGCGTTCGGGGACATGATGCGCGTGCCGGGCTCTCGGGGCAGCCCGCTGGCGGCGAAGGCCGCGGGGGCCGATGTGCGGATGGTCTACTCCCCGCTGGACGCGCTGCGGATCGCGGAGGAGAACCCGGACCGGCGGGTGCTGTTCTTTGCGATCGGGTTCGAGACGACGGCGCCCTCGACGGCGCTGACGATCCTGCGGGCGCAGGCGGCGGGGGTTTCGAACTTCTTCGTGTTCTGCAACCACATCCTGGTGCCGCCGCCGATCCGGGCGTTGCTCGGGACGCCGGGGGCCGGGTTGGACGCGTTCATCGGGCCCGGGCATGTGTCGACGGTGATCGGGTGCGAGCCGTACCGGTTCATCGCGGAGGAGTTCGGGAAGCCCGTGGTGGTTTCGGGGTTCGAGCCGACGGACCTGATGCAGTCGATCCTGATGATCCTGCGGCAGCGGGAGGAGGGCCTGGCGCGGGTGGAGAACCAGTACGCGCGGGCGCTGCCGTGGGAGGGCAACCCCGCGGCGCGTCGGGCGATGGAGCGGGTGTTCGAGCCCCGCGAGGCGTTCGAGTGGCGGGGCCTGGGGTGGATCCGTGGTTCGGGGCTGAAGGTGCGGGCGGAGTTCGCGGCGTTCGACGCGGAGGCGTCGTTCGCGCCGGCGGGGCTGGAGCCGGTCGCGGCCGATCCGCGGGCCTGCTGCGGGCCGGTGCTGCGTGGGGCGATCAAGCCGGCGTCGTGCCCGCTGTTCGGGGTTGAGTGCACGCCCGAGCGGCCCGTGGGGGCGTTGATGGTTTCGAGCGAGGGCGCCTGCGCCGCCCACCACCGCTACACGACGGTTACAGTGGGCCCATGACCGCGTCCGGGGATGAGATCATCGAGATGGCCCACGGCGCCGGGGGGCGGGCGACGCGGCGGCTCGTTGAAGGGCTGTTCGCGCCGCTGCTGGGCAACCCGGCGCTGGACGCGATGGGCGACGCGGCGCTTGTCGGGGAGCGGGCCGGGCGGCTGGCGATGACCACCGACTGCTTCGTGGTAAGCCCGGCGGTGTTTCCCGGCGGGTGCCTCGGGTCGCTGGCGGTGCACGGCACGGTGAACGATCTCGCGGTGTCGGGGGCCGAGCCGGTCGCGATCACCGCGGGGTTCGTGCTCGAGGCGGGGCTGCGTGTGTCGGCGCTGCGGGCGCAGGTCGAGGCGATGGCGTCGGCGGCGCGGGAGGCGGGCGTGTCCGTCGTCGCGGGGGACACCAAGGTCGTCGAGCACGGGCGGGCCGACGGGCTCTACATCTGCACGGCGGGGCTGGGCGTGCTGCACGCGTCGGCGGGGCTCGACCCGCGGCGCGCGCGCGCGGGCGACGCGGTGCTGGTCTCGGGCCCGATCGGGGATCACGGCGTGGCGATCCTGCTGACGAGGTCGGGGCTCGCCCTGGATTCGGACCTGGCGAGCGACAGCCGGAGCGTGCTGCCGCTGACGCGGGCGCTGCTCGACTCGGTCGGCCCGGGGGTGCGGTGGATGCGGGACGCGACGCGCGGCGGGGTGGCGACGGTGCTCAACGAGTTCGCGCAGGCCTCGGGGCTGGGCGTGGAGATCGAGGAGGCGTGCATCCCGGTGCGGGACGAGGTCCGCGGGGCGTGCGAGCTGCTCGGGCTCGACCCGCTGCATGTCGCCTGCGAGGGTCAGTTCGTCGCGGTCGTCGCGGGGAAGGACGCCGAGCGTGCGCTCGCCGCGCTGCGGGCGATCCCGGGCGGCGAGGGGGCGCGGCGGATCGGGGAGGTGACGGGTGACGGGGCGGGGCCGGTGCGGTGCCGCTCGGCCTACGGGAGCAGCCGGGTGGTCGATGTTCTTGTCGGCGACCCCTTGCCGCGGATCTGCTGATGACATTGACGGGCGAGACACGGGCGGTTCGGGTGGGCGTGCGCGGGGTGGTGCAGGGGGTGGGGTTCCGCCCTTTCGTGTACCGGCTTGCGCACGCCGAGGGCGTGCGGGGCTGGGTGCTAAACGGGCCGGCGGGGGTGAGCCTCCACGCGGAGGGCGCGGCGGAGGCGGTGGACCGGTTCCTGGAGCGGTTGCGGTCCGAGGCGCCCGCGGCGGCGACGGTGGCGTCGTGCGAGGTGACGGCGGCGGCGGTCGAGGGGCTCGCGCGGTTCGAGATCCGCCACTCGGAGGAGCGCGGCGCGCCGACGGCGCGGATCAGCCCGGACCTTTGCGTGTGCGAGGCGTGCGCGTCGGAGATGCGCGAGGCGGGGGACCACCGGTTCGGGTACGCGTACATCAACTGCACGAACTGCGGGCCCCGGTACTCGATCATCCGTGATCTGCCGTACGACCGCGCGACGACGACGATGCGGGCGTGGGACCTGTGCGCCCGGTGCGCCGAGCAGTACGCCGACCCGCTCGACCGGCGCTTTCACGCCCAGCCCGTGGCGTGCCCGGCGTGCGGGCCCGGGTACAGGCTGGTCGCAGGCGGGCGGACACTCTGCCGCGACGGTGAGGCGATCGCCCGCGCCGCGTCGATGCTTCGGGAGGGGGGCATCGTCGCGGTCAAGGGCATCGGGGGCTACCACCTCGCCTGCGACGCGAAGAACCCCGGGGCGGTCCGCGCCCTGCGGGAGAGGAAATTCCGCAAGGAGAAGCCCTTCGCGCTGATGGTCGGTTCGCTGGAGGAAGCGCGGTCGCTCGTCCAGCTGGAGGACGCGCATGAGCGGCTGCTGACCTCGGTCGCCAGGCCGATCGTGCTGGCGGTGGCGCGGGTCGATCTTTCCTGGGTGGCGCCCGGGAACGACTCACTGGGGGTGATGCTGCCCGGCACGCCGCTGCACCTGCTGCTCTTTGATGAAGGGGCCCCGAGGACGCTGGTGATGACCAGCGCGAACCGTTCGAGCGAGCCGATCGCCTACGAGGACGCCGACGCGTTCGTCCGGCTCGACGGGATCGCCGACGCGTTCCTGGTGGGCGAGCGCCCGATCGCGCGGCGGGTGGACGATTCGGTGATCTCCGTGGACCGCGTCGGGGGACGGACGCAGCCGTTCATGATCCGCCGGTCGCGCGGCTACGCCCCGCTGCCGGTGGCCTCGCTCGAGACCGACAGGCCGATCCTCGCGGTCGGGGCCGATCTGAAGAACGCGATCGCGCTGGTGGTCCGAGGCGAGGTCTTCGTGAGCCAGCACATCGGCGATCTGGGCGAGGCCGAGACGGACCGGGCCTTCCGCGAGACCGTGGAGGACCTGCTGCGCATGTACGGGGTCAAGCGTCGCGATCTGCTGGTGGCGCACGACCTGCACCCCGAGTATGTCTCGACGCGGTCCGCGATGGCGTTCGACGCGGCGGATCGCGTGGGCGTGCAGCACCATCGGGCCCATGTCGCCTCGGTGCTCACCGAGCACGGGCTGTTCGACGAGCGGGTGGTGGGCGTCGCGCTCGACGGGACGGGGCTGGGCGAGGACGGGGCGATCTGGGGTGGGGAGTTCTTCGTCGGGAGCCTGCGGGGTGGGCGCGAGCGGGTCGGGTCGATCCGGCCTGTGTCGATGCCGGGGGGTGACGCGGCCGCGCGGCACCCCGCCCAGGCCCTCGCGGGCTATCTGCACACCGAGGAGGGCGTGGCGGCCCTGCTGGCGGCGCCCGTGGAGATGCCGCGGCGATACTTCGACGCGGTGCAGATGGTCCGTCACGGCGTGCGGTGCTTCGAGACGACCTCCGCCGGGCGGCTGTTCGACGCCGCGGCCGCGGTGTGCGGGTTCGTTCGGCCCATCTCGTTCGAGGGGCAGGCGGCGATCTGGCTGGAGCAGGCCGCCCGGCTCGCCTCGGGCTCGCCGGAGCCGGTGCGAGAGCCGTCCCTCGACCCCGCCGGCCTGCTTCTGGCGTTGATCGCGCACCGGACGGCGGGGGTGGGCGTTCGCGAGGCGGCGCTCTGGTTCCACCGCTCGCTCGCCGCCTCGGTCGCGGCCCGGGCGACGGGGCTGGCGGGCGAGCACGGCTGCGGCGCCGTGGCGCTGACGGGGGGCGTGTTCCAGAACGACCTGCTGCTCACGGGGGTCGCCCGCCAGATCGAAGACGCCGGGCTGCGGGCCGTGGTCAACCGCTCGGTGCCGGCCAACGACGGGGGGATCTGCCTGGGGCAGGCCGCCTTGGCGAGCGTCTGAGTGGGTTCATGGAACGGCGGGGCGGGGTCGGCTACCCTTGGGGCCACGGCTCGGGCGTGCCCGGCCCGTGAGGAGCGGTGCCCGAGAGGCTGAAGGGGGCGGATTGCTAATCCGCTGTAGTGGTCAAGACCGCTACCGAGGGTTCGAATCCCTCCCGCTCCGTTGATTCCCGGTAAATCCAGAAACGGGCAAGACTTGCGGGTTTCGAGGCCCGCAAGCCGATGTCGTTTGTTCGCGCTCTGAACTGCTGCAAGCGGTTCCCGGGCGGCCCACAACCTACGCGCAGATTCGCACACACGGCGGGGGGCGGGGGGGCGTTTCGGGCTTGCGCCGACGAGCTTGGGCGACGGTCGTGTGTCGCTCGCGCGGACGCGGCACGCGGCATCCAGCGGGACGGGGGATAGGGGCTCGGATCTCACGACCCCGCAAGGCGGGAGACCGTTCCGTTGGGGTCGTGCTGGAGGAAGCGGCCCAGGTGCGGGTCGTAGGTGCGGTTGCGGTTGTGATAGATGGACGGCCGGCCCACACGCAGGGCGAGGGCCTGCGTGTCGAACGACTGCCCCGCGCCCGCCATCGGCTCGGCGAAGAGGCCGTGGTGGCCCACGCGCAGGTTGAAGTTCACATACCGACCGCCGTGGAACCCGTTCGCGTACGACGGCGGCGTGGTCGGACCCGGCATCGCGTCGCGGTCGAGGAGGCGCCCGAACGGGCTCCACGCGTACTGCTCGGCCACCTCGCCCTCGTCGGTGGTGTAGCCGAGCACCGTGCCCGTCGACGCGTCGCGGATCGGGTACGCGATGCGGTCGAACCAGTCGACCACCGCGTNNCTCGAGGCCCATCCACGGGATCCCCGCCGGGTAGGGGTCGATGACGAGGTCCTGGATGCGGCGCGCGCCCTCGTACCAGTAGGTCTCGATGCGCGTCTCAGTGGTGTCGGCGAGGTTCCACGGCGTCAGGCGGGAGATGAGCCGGCCGAGGGCGTCGTAGGCGAAGGTCAGGACGATCTGGCTGAAGCCGGGGTCCTGCGGGTCAACAACGACCTGCGTGTCCTCGACGCAGACCAGGCGGTTGAAGGCGTCGTAGTGGTAGAGGAAGCGGCCGTCGCCGGTCAGGTTGCCCGCCGCGTCGTGCGTGTAGGCGGTGATGGGCTGGGAGCCGGTGTCGTCGGTGAGGGTCTCGAGGCGGTTGCGGGCGTCGGTCGCGACCGTGTAGGCGGCGAGGGGGGGACACGAACGCTGCGATCACGCCGAGATCAGGTACAGACTGAGTCTCGCATGGATCGATCGCTCCAATCCGGTGGCACCGCCCCGTGTGCCAAATCAACCCGTGCTCAAGAAGGTTGGCCAGGCTTGTCGACTCTGCTTTGAGCCCATTCCTTGGCGACCAGCAGGAGTCGACCTTGATCAAACGGTGGCTGGCTGTTCAAGATCATTTCCCGAACCGCTTCATCGTCCGGCCAGGTCTTCAATACCCACTCGACCGTCCATCTGACAAGATCGTCGACCTTCTGCGGCTCGGAATCTGTAATACTCCCGGCCCAGAGTTCCTTGGAATACTCTCTAAATGGCGAATCGGGGACAAAATCATTGCTTATTCGAAGGAGCCAGCGACCACAGTGTGGAGGCTTGAGCTTGATGCTTGAGCAAGTGGTAACACCCAGCTGCAGTCCCGAACCACCGGTTGCCGGATGGGTGTCCACCTCAATCACTAGGGCCAGATCCTCGAGCGGTTTCCATGCGTACGGAGACCTGAAGATAAAACCATACTCAGTCGCCACTGACTTCAAGGAGTTCTTCAGTATCTGACGAACCATGGTTGCCCCTAAATCTAGTAATAATCAACTATACCTCGCCATTTTCGACCCGTCTCTTTTTCGAGTTGTTTAATATATTTCCTGATTTGCGATGCTCCGCGTGCCCGTCCGGAGGGTGTCCCCGGCTTCAGTTCCCGAACAATATTCCTCTTCCAGTCAACCGCATCCGGGCGCAAGCCGTTGCCAAGACGAGCTTTCGTATCGTATCCGAGCCTATCCATGATTTGTGCGTACTCTGAGTGCTTCTCGCGACCAATTCTAGTGTGAATTGTCTCGCCACTGGTCTTGTTGCCCGGGCGTCTCGGCTTCCCGGTATCGGGCTTCGGCTTAACCTTGCCGGCGAAGAAATCGATCGGATTATAACCGATATCCGTACCGGGGACCCCGATGTGGAATGCATCATACAACCCACGACCCAATGCGAGTGGGATCCACAAGTTGTCATTTCGGCTGTGCTCATCATCCGGCAAGCCCCAATCCGACGCCCACTCAACATCAAAGAGTTGATTCGCAGCGTAGTCAGAGACGAGGGATTCAAATGCACCCGTTACGAAATCGGATGGATCTGGCAGCAGCATATCCAGGAACAACCCGCTCGGGTCTGTCGCGTTCACCGGGTCGTGGCCGTAGGCGGCGTAGAGGTTGCCGCCGTCGCCGAACCAGGCGGAGTGGTCGAACGCGCTCGGCGGGGTCCAGCCGAGCTTGCCCTCGAACGCCAGGCCCGCGAGGGTCTGGCCTGTCCCGTTGGGGTCGTGCTGGAGGAAGCGGGCGAGGTGCGGGTCGTAGGTCCGGTTGCGGTTGTGGAACAGCGACGGCCGGCCCACACGCAGCGCGAGGGCCTGCGGGTCGAACGACTGCCCCGTGCCCGCCAGCGGCTCGGCGAAGAGGCCGTGGTGGCCCACGCGCAGGTTGAAGTTCACATACCGCCCGCCGTGGAACCCGTTCGCGTACGACGGCGGCGTGGTCGGCCCCGGCATCGCGTCGCGGTCGAGCAGCCGGCCGAACGGGCTCCACGCGTACTGCTCGGCCACCTCACCCTCGTCGGTCGTGTAGGCCAGGGTCGTGCCCGTCGACGCGTCGCGGATCGGGTAGGCGATGCGGTCGAACCAGTCGACCACGGCGTGCAGGTCGTCGACGCCGGCGCCGGGGTGCGCGG
>JRYH01001423.1_pt1 | contig 34050 bp, 26 predicted proteins | sample 235351 | NCBI WGS metagenome assembly JRYH01 (sample SAMN03074221, study PRJNA261480) | activated sludge metagenome | biome: Wastewater Treatment Plant; feature: Wastewater; material: Activated sludge; isolation source: activated biomass of a wastewater treatment plant treating wastewater... ...
GAATCTATGCAACAATTGGGTGGAGTCTGCTGTCATTTCACCGCCTTCTGGTTTGGGGATATACAAAGTATATACAATTTGAGACACCCCTTCCCGCGGGGGCAGGAGAAAGATGAAGGTGTGAAACTGCCGCGAACGTGACGCTCCCCCATCTAAGCGACCGCCCCACCCTGCCGCGGAACTCGATGACGGTCGCGAATGCCGGTCCCGAATGCTGGTCGTTGATCTCTCACTCACCTCGTATACCATGTCTGATCTCGCTGAATTTCAGCAGCCGTAGACGGACAATTCCGCAATGTGCAATCGCTACGCCGCCCCCGATCCAGATGCCATCAAGCGTCACTGGCAGCCCAAGACCGGGCAGGCGCGATTGTGGCCGACGAACGTCCACCCGCGCACGCCGGGCCCGTTTATCCGGGCGGCGGACGGCGGGCGGGAACTGGTCGTCGGTCAGTGGGGGCTGGTCCCGTTGTTCGCCAAGGCGGCCAAGCTGCCGTACTCGACCAACAATGCACGCGCGGAAGAACTGGCGGCCAAGCCGACTTTCCGAGAACCGTGGAAGCGCGGGCAGCGGTGCATCATCCCCGCCGTCTCCTTTGACGAGCCGAATTGGGAGACGGGCAAGAACGTCTGGTGGCGCTTCCGGCGCATGGACGGCGCGCCGTGGGGGCTGGCAGGTCTGTGGAACACATGGGTGGACAAGGCCACCGGCGAAGTGGTCGAGAGCTACACGATGCTCACCCTCAACGCCGACGGGCATCCGCTGATGCGGCGGATGCACAAACCCAAACCCGACCTGCCTCCGGACGCACAGGACAAGCGGTCAGTCATCCCCATCGAGTTGGACGACGTCGAGCAGTGGTTGCAAGGATCGCTGAACGACGCCAAAAGCCTGCTGAAGCTCGCGCCGGTGGAAATATTCGACGCTAGGAAAGCCGAACATTTCGGCTGAGGCCTTCGGGCATCGCTTTGTCGCTGTAAAGAACCGTCTTATTCGCAGAAGTGGCGGACGTTCCACGACTTTCTTGGAGATTACATCATGGAAAAGGGCCTTGACACCCACCGATTTTCCGATGCGAGTGGTGGGTGTCAATAATGATAACGGCACTGGGCGATTTGCAGTTCATCTTTCTCCACCGCATAAACCAGCCGATGTTGGCGATCGATGCGGCGGGACCAAAATCCGCTCCAGTTTCCTTTCAGCGGCTCGGGCTTGCCGATTCCACGAAAGGGTTCGCGTTGAATCGCTTTGATCAGTTCGTTGATTCGTCGCAGGACCTTGCGATCCGCCCGCTGCCAGTAGAGATAGTCTTCCCAGGCGGCGTCTGCGAATTTGACGATCAATCGGCCAATTTCCTTATTTTGCCTTTCCCCCGGCGGAGCTGATCGATCGCCTCCTGCAGGCGCTCTGCGTTGCGCGGGCTCTGTATCAAGTAGAGCGTTTCCTGGATGGACTCAAAGTCGTCGTACCCCATCAACACGGCCGACTTGCCTTTCTGGCGGGTCACCAGGACCGGTGCATGATCCTCATTAACCCGGTCCAGCGTCTCGGCCAGCATTTTGCGCAGGGCGGTGTAGGTCATGGTTTCCATGGTGTCCAGTATAGCTGTACATATTTCTGTACGCAACTACTCGGCCCCGCCAATTTTATTGATGCGTGTCCCGGAATTCCGAAAGGGGTAAAAAGCACAGTCGGGCCGTGAGCGGGTCCGAGAGACGAATGCTGGAAACGATGAGTGTCCCGAATGCGTGTCAATCTCTGTTGTGGGTTGACAATATAGATATTTGATATTATTCTGTCAACCGATGACGTTCTCGGCATCATCCTTTCCGTCAACCCAGCGGAGGTCGAATGATAGGCGAACGCCTGAAACAGGCCAGGCTCGGTGCAGGATTGTCCATGGACGCGCTGGTCGCCAGGATGGACCACTTCCTCACCAAGCAGGCCATTTCCAAGTACGAAACCGGCAAGAGCGTTCCGGGCTCAGAAGTGCTCGTGCGTCTCGCTGACGCACTGGGCGTCAAGACGAGCTATTTCATGCAGGAACCGAAGGTCGAGGTAGAATTCATCGCCTACCGCAAACACAGCCGCTTACCCAAGGCCGAGGCCAACCGGTTGCAAGTACAGATCACCGATCACCTCGAACACTATTGTTGGCTGGCATCTCTGTTCCCCGCCGACGAAAAACTCGAACGGCGCGCGACAGTCAGCGTCCCGAAAGCCCGACAGGCGAAGTCCGTGGACGATGCCGAGAAAATCGCCAAGGAGCTTCGCGGGGAATGGCAAATCGGCCTGGACCCCATCGAGAACCTGGCCGAAACGCTCGAAGACCACGCCGCCGCGGTGTTGGCTCTGGATGCCGACGAACGATTCGACGGCCATTCCGCCTGGGCAACGGTTCTCGGTGACGACGGGCGTAAGGTTCCGGTACTTGTCACCAACGCCGCCATGCCCGGGGATCGCCAGCGTTTCAATCTCGCGCACGAACTTGGACATTTGGTAATAAAGCAGAAACAAACGAAAGATGACGAGGATATCGCTCATCGTTTCGCCGCCGCTTTCCTGGTGCCGGACGAAGCGGCATACAAGGAGCTTGGCAGATCTCGAAGCCGTATCGAGTTCGATGAACTGTTGCTGTTAAAACACAAGTACGGCTTGAGCATGCAGGCTTGGCTGCGTCGCGCCAAGGACCTCGGGATTATCTCACCGAGTTGGTACAAGAACACCGTTGTTGTTTTCCGAAAGCGCAGATGGCACAGGCAGGAACCCGGAAAGCAGGTCGCACCGGAAAAACCGCTACGTTTCAAACAGCTCGTGTTGCGAGCGATGGCGGAAGGAATTATCTCCCGTGAGCGAGCCGAAGAACTGAATCCCGGCGTGGTATCGCTGAACGGCAAGGAGGGAGAAATGGCCAAAGCCAAGAAGATCGCTGCACTGTCGCTTGATGAACGCCGCAAACTGCTCGAAGCAGCGGCGGAACGCGCCGCGCACGAGTACGAAACGGACAAGGAACTGACCGCCTTCACGGAACTTGACGGGGCGGTCAATGATTAATCGCGGGGAGCTGTGGCTGGTCAATCTCGATCCGACCATCGGACAGGAAATCAAGAAAACCCGGCCCGCCGTCGTGGTGAGTTCCAACAGCATCGGTAAGCTGCCTTTGAAAATCATCGTCCCCATCACGGACTGGAAACCGCCCTACGCCGGCTACCCGTGGATGATCTACCTTGAACCCGACAAGCAGAACGGCCTTACAAAAAAATCGGGGGCCGATACGTTCCAGGTCCGTTCCGTTGACCAAGCGCGTTTGGTCAAAAAACTGGGGCAGCTTCCTGAGCCGCTGATGGAAGAGATTGCGGCGGGGATAGCAATTTGTATTGAGTACAGGTAGTCACCGAGTTATAGGGAACGTAATCGCGTTGCAGATTGGTATAGTCATGAATAACGGAACGATGCACGAAATGAAAAAGCGCCTCATCAACGTCAAGGGTGCCGACATCGCCGTTGCGACGCGCCATGAGCAGGATTACATCTCGCTGACCGACATGGTGAAAAATTTCGAGGGTGGCGGTGCGCTGATCGAACAATGGCTGAAAAACAAGGATACCGTGCTGTTTCTCGGGGTCTGGGAACAGCTCAACAATCCTGGTTTTAATTCCCTCGAATTCGAGGGAATTAGAAACGAAGCCGGCCGCAACAGCTTTTTTCTGTCCGCTAAGAAATGGATAGAAGCGACCGGCGCTATTGGAGTCCACGCCAGGGCGGGACGCTATGGCGGCACCTACGCTCACAAGGATATCGCCTTTGAGTTTGGCTCCTGGCTCAGCCCGGAATTCAAGCTGTATCTCATCAAGGAATTTCAGCGCCTCAAGGATGAAGAGTCACGCGCGCAGGCATTGGAGTGGAATTTTCAGCGCACCCTCGCCAAAGTCAATTACAAGATACACACCGACGCCATCAAGGATCGCCTGATTCCGCCCCGCGTCACCAAGGCACAGGCCACCGCCATCTACGCCACGGAGGCCGACTTGCTGAACGTCGCCCTGTTTGGCACCACCGCCGCCCAATGGCGCCATGCCAATCCGAACCAGACGGGCAATATGCGCGATGCCGCAACACTGGAACAATTGGTCGTGCTGTCGAACCCGGAAAGCATCAATGCCGTACTGATTCATCAAGGATTGAAACCTTCCGAGCGCCTGATGCAATTGAACGACATCGCCATCGGCCAGATGCGTTCGCTGATCGGCTACAATGCGATCAAGCGACTAACAGGACCTGGCGGGAAAGCCAGGCAAGATAAATGACCAAGTGGATGTTGGCTCGCAGGCCGTGTTCTCGTGGGTGTATGGAGATCATCGTCGAAGCGTTTTCCAACATGCAGGGAGACCTCGACAAGGAGAAGAAGGCCATCACCAAACAATGGGCCAAGCGCGAGGAGCAGATTGACCGCGTCATGCGGTCAACCGTCGGAATGTATGGGGACCTGCAAGGCATCGCGGGCATGTCGTTGCAGGAGATTGAAGGGGTTGGAACTTCCAGCGTTGAATGCGCCGGTAAGCGAAAAGGAGAAAACAGAATGACACACGATTCTCGTGGCTCGCTATGGTACCGCTGGGACTTACATTTTCACACTCCTAGTTCTTTTGACTATCAGGACAAAAGCATAACCAACCAGCAGATTGTTGATCGCCTTCTGACGGAGGGAGTTCGTGTTGTTGCAGTCACTGATCATCATACAATGGATGTTGCTCGCATTCGTGAATTGCAACGACTTGGTGGCCAACGTCTCACCGTGTTACCTGGAATCGAGCTGCGAGGTGATCACGGCGGCGATCCTATAAATTACATCTGCATTTTCCCCGAGGATTGCGACCTTGACCATGTCTGGACCACCCTTCAAGGCAGTCTAGGGCTCACTCCGGCGGCTATTCGAGCCAAAGGTGGCGACCAGAAGATATACGTTCCTATCGAGAATGGCGCTAAAGAAGCACGGAGACTTGGAGGAGTAGTTTCGATTCATGCGGGTACCAAGAGCAACTCAATCGAATCAATCAAGAACAAAGAGCAGTTCCAACAGCAAATCAAATACGACATCACCAAAACATGGGTCGATTTGATGGAGATCGGCCAATTGAAGGATATCGATGTTCACTTGAACACGATATTTCCCGAAACTGGCTTGGATAAACCGTTGGTTATCTGTTCCGATAATCACCACATCAAAAACTATACAATCAAGGTTCCGCTCTGGTTTCGGGCCGATCCCACCTTTCGCGGGATGCTGATGGTTCTTCGAGAACCCAGAGGACGTGTTCATATCGGTGACCGGCCACCGGAGACGGTTCGCGTCGAGCAGAATCGTACCAAATACATCCGTAAAATTTCATTTCAGCGCAAACCAAGCGCGCCTGCCTCGGAGCGCTGGTTTAGTGGCAGCATTTCTTTTAATCCTGGCCTAATCGCTATTGTAGGGAACAAAGGCAGCGGCAAGAGTGCGCTTGCCGATACTTTGGGACTACTCGGGGCGTGCAAAAATACCGACTCATTTTCGTTTCTCAGCAAGAAGCGATTTCGCCATCCAACCGGGGGTTTTGCCGCCCACTTTGAAGCCATTCTTGAATGGGAATCAGGCGAGCAAGTCCCTCGATGTTTGGCCGATACCCCACAGCCTGAAGAGGTTGAGCGGCTGAAGTACTTGCCCCAGGATCATGTGGAGAAGGTCTGCAATGAACTTGTAGGAATTGGCGAGAGGGGCTTTGAACAAGAGTTGAAAGGTGTAATTCTTTCGCACGTTCCAGAAGCGCAGCGTCTGGGACAAGCGACTCTTGATGATCTTGTTCGTTTTCAAACTGGCGAGAAGCAAAAGCGAATCGATTCTTTGCTGAAGCAACTCCGCGAGATAAGTCGGTCCCGGGCCATTCTCGAAGCCCAAGCCGATCCTAGTGCCAGGCGTGAACTGCAAGAGAAAATCAAGCGACGCGAGATTGAGATCGAAGCACACGAGAAGGTTAAGCCAGTAGAACCGCCTGACCCTTCTGCGAGCAGTGGGGGTTCATCTCCAGAACCGGAGGTGCTTCAAGACTTGAGTGTCGCAGAGAGCGCCAAGAAAGCAATCGAGGATCAAATTACCCAGGCAGGGGAGCGCTTGCGAGCCGCGGAACGCCGCCACGCCGTGGCGAAACGACTGATCGAAAAGCTCGCGAACTTTCAAAAGGATTTTGACGTGTTTGCTGCGTCATTGAGCGAAGACGCTACAGAGCTTGGATTGAACCCCGCAAATCTTGCGTCGTTATCCATTAGAAAATCAGACGCCGAGAATATTCAAAGTGAAGCAGCGTTGGCAATCTCGTCCGCGAAGAAGCAACTGGATGATACCAATCCTCTGGGGTTGAAAAAACAACTCAGCGATAGCCTGTTAAAGATATCAGGGATTCAGTCGAAGCTTGACGCGCCGAATCGTGCCTATCAAGCGTATCTCAAAGAATTGGGTGAGTGGCAGGAAAAGCGAACGATCCTTGAGGGAGACGAACAAGGGACCGAATCCCTAAAGGGGCTCAAAGCGGCACTCGCGGCGCTCGATGATTTGCCAGCGAAGATGGTCACGCTGAAATCTCAACAAAGCAGTCTTGCGCTTGAGATTCACACAGAGAAGCTCGCGCAGGCTTCGGTGTATCGAACCCTCTATGAACCAGTTCAGCGGTTCATCGACTCGCATGTGCTGGCAAAAGACAAATTGAAGCTGGAATTCCGAGCAGAGTTAGCCAACGAGGATTTCGTGGACCGCCTGCTGGGATTGCTAGCGCTTAACAGGCGAGGCAGCTTCATGGGTGTTGATGAAGGTCGCACGAAAGCGGATGGGTTTGTTCAGAACACAAAATGGGAGGAAGCGGAGTCTGTGCGGTTGTTTCTTGAAGGTGTAGACCAGGCATTGCATACGGACCAGCGTGAAAATCCAGCGCTACCAGTCCAACTCAAAGACCAGCTTGTGCGAGGAAAGAAGGTCGAGGAGGTTTTAGATTTGTTGTATGGGCTGGAGTACATTCATCCGAGGTATATCCTGCGTTGGGAAGGCAAAGACCTTGCCATGCTTTCCCCCGGCGAACGCGGAACATTGTTGCTCGTCTTCTATTTGTTGATCGACAAAGGCGATATGCCGCTGTTGATTGATCAGCCTGAAGGGAATCTCGACAATCATACCGTTGCCAAGGTTCTGGTGGACTGTATCCGAGAGGCGAGAAGGCGTCGGCAGGTCTTCATCGTAACACACAACCCGAATCTAGCTGTGGTGTGCGATGCCGACCAAATTGTTCACGCGAGCATGGATAAGATGAACGGCAACGCGATCACGTATACGTGTGGCGCCTTGGAAAACCCTGACATGAGCCAGCATGTGACAGACGTTCTGGAAGGTACTCGCTGGGCATTCGATGTGCGCGGCGCAAAGTATGATGTGGGGAAGTAGGCTTGGGAGTCGGCATAATCGGGGCGGAGAGATTTGATGAAGCTTACTGACAACGAAATCCGCGACATCGTGAAACTGCTGGAGGCGGGCAAGCCACTGCCGGAGAAGTATCGCTTTCTGTTGTTCGAGGAAAAGCGCGAAGTCGAGTTGGTGTGGAACGGCAAGACGAATGAAGTCTGCAATGTGGTGCTGCCATTTCAGATCATCGAGCAGGTGGACGAGCCGCGGGCGGAGAAGGATGTAAAGATTCAGGGCGATCTGTTCGACCCCGCCAGCGGGCGGCAGCTCAAGGGCTGGACCAACAAGCTCATCTGGGGCGACAACAAACTGATTCTCGCCAGCCTCAAGAACGGGCCGCTGCGCGAGGAAATCGAGAAACAGGGCGGTATCAAGCTGATTTACATTGATCCGCCGTTTGACGTGGGTGCGGATTTTTCGATGGATATCGAGATCGGCGGCGACACCTTCACCAAGAAACCGAGCATTCTCGAAGAACTTGCCTACCGCGATACGTGGGGCAAGGGCGCAGATAGTTTCATCTCAATGATTTATGAGCGACTTGTGTTGATGTGGGATCTGCTGGCTGACGACGGAAGTATCTATGTGCATTGTGACTGGCGTCTCAATTCATACATGAGATGTATTTTGAATGAGGTCTTTGGCGAGACGAATTATCGAAACGAGATAATGTGGAAACGCGCGACAGGCGCCAGTAATACAAAAGGCAGTCAGTACCCAAGAGATGCTGATCACATTCTCTATTACACGAAGTCGCGTAGCAGTTACTATCAACGCCAGTTTGGCAAGTATAGTGAAAACACGCTTGTCAATTATAGATACGATGACAATGATGGAAGAGGGCCATATCGTTTACGTGACTGCCGCGATTATTCAGAAGAATCAATACGAAAGTTTGAAGGAGAGGGACGAGTTGTAAGAGGAAAGAACGACGCGCTCAATTTGAAACAGTATCTGTCAGACAAACCAGGCATCACGATAGGTGTCTGTTGGACAGATATCAAAGATATATCTGGCCATAACGAAGAAAGTGTTAGTTACGCCACACAGAAGCCAGAAGCTCTCTTAGAGCGCATTGTGAATGCGTCTTCCAAGGTCGATGAACTTATAGCGGATTTCTTCTGCGGTTCCGGCACCACCGCCGCCGTTGCAGAAAAGCTCGGCCGTAAATGGATCACCGCTGACCTCGGCAAGTTTGCCATCCACACCACCCGCAAGCGCATGATCGGCGTGCAACGGCAACTCAAGCAGGAAGGCAAGCCGTATCGCGCGTTTGAAATCCTGAACCTTGGCAAGTACGAGCGCCAGCATTTCATCGGTATAAACCCCGACCTGCGCGAAGCGCAGAAGCAGAAACAGATCGAGGAAAAGGAGAAGGCGTTTGTCGATCTGATCCTGCGCGCCTACCGAGCCGAGCCGGTGTCCGGCTTTGCCAGTTTTCACGGCAAGAAGGCCGGGCGGCTGGTGGTAGTCGGGCCGGTGAATCTGCCGGTGACGCGATTGTTTGTCGAGGAGATCATCCTGGAATGCCGCCAGAAACATCTCACCAAGGTGGATATCCTAGCCTTCGATTTCGAGATGGGACTGTTCCCGAACATTCTCGATGAGGCCAAGGCCAAGGGCATCGATATCGCCCCGAAATACATCCCGCCGGAAGTGTTTGACAAGCGCGCGGTGGAGAAGAACCAGGTGGTGTTCCACGACGTGGCCTTTATCGAGGTCAAGCCGCACGTCAAGAAGAACACGCTCGCCATCGAATTGACCGATTTCTCGGTGTTCCACTCGCAGGATTCCATCGCCGCCGCCGAGGCTACGCTGAAGAACAACGGCAGCAAGATCGTCATCGAGAAGGGCCAGATCGTCAAAGTCAGCAAGGACAAGAACGGCATCGTTACGCGCGAAGTACTCACGAAGCACTGGACCGACTGGATCGACTACTGGTCGGTGGACTTCGACTTCGAGAGCAAGCGCGAGATCATTCGGGTGCCTATCCAGTCACCCGAGCCCTCACCCCCGGCCCCTCTCCCAGAGAGCGAGGGGAGATTCGAGGAACGCTGGACCGGGGATTACATCTTCGAGAACGAGTGGCAGTCGTTCCGCACCAAGAAAGACCGCAAACTGGAGTTGAAGAGCGTGGCTCAGGAATGTACGCCGGGCCGGCGCAAGGTCGCGGTGAAGGTGGTGGACATTTTCGGCAACGACACGATGAAAGTGATCGAGGTGACGGTGTGACGGATTCCGGCGAAATTATTATTTATGCCGCCAACGATGGTGTCCATATCGATGTCCGCTTGGAAGGCGATACGGTCTGGTTGAACCAGGCCCAGATCGCGGAGCTGTTCGGCACCCAACGGCCCGCTATCACCAAACACCTTCGAAATATCTTTGTCAGCCATGAATTGGACAAGGATTCAGTATGTTCCGTTTTGGAACATACTGCCGCCGACGGTAAGCGCTATCAGACTCAGTATTACAACCTGGACGCGGTCATTTCAGTGGGTTATCGGGTCAATTCGGTCAACGCCACCCGCTTCCGCATCTGGGCCAACAGGATATTGAAAGACTATCTGGTGCGGGGATATGCGCTGAACGCGCAGCGCCTTAAGGAGCAGAGCGAGCGCATCGGCGCGTTTCTGTTCATCTGGTTTCTGCAACGCAACCGCCATCATTTGAAGCCCGACGGCTCGGTCAAGATCAACGATAACGCGCTGACCGCTATTGCGCTGTTGGTGGCGCAGAGCGATCCCGCGCAAAAAGACATCATGATCCGGCTGATCATGAATCTCATACGAGGCTAAGTCCATGGCACTGCATCCGAATTTTCCGCCCTCGCCGCACGTCGTGCTCGACCCGGAGGTGCGCTGGTTCCCCGCCGACGAGGCCCTGCGCGAAAGCAGCTACGATAAGCTCATGCCGCCACTGGTGCATCAACTGCGCAAGCGGGTAAAGGACTGGCGCGACCAGAACTACAAGGGCGCAGCGGACACCAGCCGCGCGCTGCTCAACTGGTGGTTCAACACCCGCCATCTCGTCCCGGGTTCCGACGGGGTCATGACGGAGTTTCGTTATTACTTCGCCCAGCGCGAGGCACTCGAAACCATCGTCTATCTCCACGACGTGGTGGGCGTGAAGGATAAGTACGACCTGCTGCGCTTCGATTCCTCAGGCGCGGTGTCGGCGGGCATGTTCGACGAGCACTGGCGGCGCTTCGTGGTGAAGATGGCCACCGGCAGCGGCAAGACCAAGGTGATGAGCCTGGTGCTGGCGTGGTGCTATTTCCACAAGCTCTACGAGCCGGAATCGCCGCTGGCCCGCAATTTCCTGATGATCGCGCCGAACATTATCGTGCTGGACCGGCTGCGGCACGACTTCGACGGCCTGCGCATCTTTCACACGGACCCGGTATTGCCGGAGAACGGCTACGAGGGACGGAACTGGCAGGATGACTTTCAGTTGACGCTGCACATTCAGGATAACGTGCGCGTCACCCACCCGGTGGGAAATTTCTTTCTTACCAACATCCATCGCGTTTACGCCGGCGAGGACGTGGAACCGACCAAGGACGACGAGGACACGATGGACTATTTCCTTGGGCCTCGGCCCACCGGGGCGACCACGGACTCCAAGGTGGACCTGGGCGTCATCGTCCGGGACATTGACGAGCTGGTGGTCATCAACGACGAGGCGCACCACATTCACGATGCCAAGCTGGCGTGGTTCAAGTCCATCGAGGACATCCACAACCGCCTCAAGCTCAAGGGCGATTTTCTGTCCTTGCAGGTGGATGTCACCGCGACGCCCAAGCACAACAACGGCGCGATCTTCGTGCAGACGGTCGCGGACTATCCGCTGGTCGAGGCGATCTCGCAAAACGTGGTCAAGCACCCGGTACTGCCGGACTCGGCCAGCCGCGCCAAGCTCCACGAGCGGCAAAGCTCGAAATACACGGAGAAATACGCCGATTACGTGCAACTGGGCGTCGAGGAATGGCGCAAGGCGTATGGCGAGCACGAAAAGCTCGGGAAGAAGGCCATTCTGTTCGTCATGACCGACGATACCCGGAACTGCGACGACGTGGCGGGCTATCTGGAGACGACCTACCCGGATCTGAAAGATGCCGTGCTGGTCATTCACACCAAGAACAACGGCGAGATTTCCGAGGCGGCGACCGGCAAGGACAAAGTAGAACTGGAACGGCTGCGCAAGCAGGCGAACGAGATTGACGACTGGGAAAGCCCCTACAAGGCCATTGTCTCGGTGCTGATGCTCAAGGAAGGCTGGGACGTGCGCAACGTGACGACCATCGTCGGGCTGCGGGCCTATTCCGCGAAGAGCAACATCCTGCCCGAGCAGACGCTGGGCCGCGGTCTGCGCAAGATGTATCCCGGCAATGGGATTGAAGAATACGTGAGTGTGGTAGGTACGGACGCATTCATGGATTTCGTCGAGTCCATCCAGAGCGAAGGCGTGGTATTGGAGCGCAAGGCGATGGGCGCCGGCACGGCGCCGAAGACGCCGCTGGTGGTCGAGGTGGACAACGAGAATACCAGCAAGGACATGGATAAGCTGGACATCGAGATTCCAGTCCTGAGCCCACGGGTCTATCGGGAATACAAGAACCTGGCCGATCTGGATATCGACGCCTTCGGTCACAAGAAAGTGGCCTACAAGACATTCAGCGAAGAGGAACAGCGCGAGATCGTCTTCAAGGACATCACGACCGGCGAAATCAACCATGTGACCTATCTCGACTCCGCGAACGTGGCCGACTTTCGCAGCGTGGTGGGCTACTTCGCCCAGACCATCAAGAATGACCTGCGGCTGGTGAGCGGCTATGACGTGCTCTACGGGAAGGTGAAGGATTTTATCCAGACCCAGCTTTTTGATCGGCCCGTGAACCTGGAAGACATGAACACCTTGCGCAATCTGTCCGAACTGGAAGCGACAAAGACACTCATCGAAACCTTCAAGAAGCAGATCAACGCGCTGATCATCAAGGATAAGGGCGACGCCCGGATTCAGGACACGATCAAGCTACGCAAGACCCGGCCTTTTGTCGCCAAGGAACAGGGGTATGTGGTTCCGAGGAAGAGCGTGTTCAACAAGATCATCGGCGACAGCCACCTGGAACTGCTGTTCGCCAAGTTTCTGGACGAGTGCGAAGACGTGGTTTCTTATGTGAAGAATTACTTCGCCGTGAATTTCAGGCTCGATTACGTGAATGCCAGCGGCGATATCTCGAATTACTACCCGGACTTCATCGTCAAGAAATCCGAGAAGGAAATAGTCATCATCGAAACCAAAGGGCGGGAGGACTTGGACGTACCGCTTAAGATGGAGCGGCTGAAACAATGGTGCGCAGATATCAACAAGGCGCAGTCAGCGGTTCGATATGACTATGTGTATGTGGATGAAGAAAGCTTCAACAAGTATCAGCCGAAGACTCTTGAATCTTTGGTGATGAGCTTCAGGGAGTACAAAAACTGAAGCCCGTGCACCGTTGGCGTGCCAGGGTCTCAACCTGGGACCAGCATTCGGGACAGTCATCGGGATGCGCGCACTTACCCAAGTCGGTATTCACCCCCTCCCCGGCCCTCCCCCGCAAGCGAGAGAGGGGGAAATATTGGGACTTCCCCGCAAGGAGGAGGATCGAACTCCCGACCTTCCCATCGGGTGAACATGCCGCGAACGTAACGCTCCCAGCGTCGCGTGGTGAACAACCGCAGAAGATAAATGGTGGAGCGGAGGAGGATCGAACTCCCGACCTTCGCATTGCGAACGCGACGCTCTCCCAGCTGAGCTACCGCCCCACGTGCCGCCGGTTTCGGCGGTTGGCCGGGCTGTTGATCCCGGTCCGACAGGAGGCGCATTTTACACCAAGGCCGGCTGTGCCGGTGGCCGTGGCACAATGCCGGCGATGAGCGCCTTTGCCGATTTCCCGACGATCGACCACGATGCGGCGCTGGCCGCGGCGGCATCCGGGGCGGTGCTGGTGACGGCGAACAAGCGGCTGGCGCGCCGCTTGCACACCGACTACGGCCGGCTGGCGCAGGCCGGCGGCCGCGAGGTTTGGGAACGGCCGGAAATCCTGCCGTTCGAGGTCTGGCTCGCCAATCAGGTTCGATCGTTTGACGATCCCCCGGTGTTATTGCAGCCGGCGCAGGCGATGCACCTGTGGCGCCGGGTGGTCGATGATTGGGCCGGCGGGCAAGGCGAACGCGGTGTGCTGCTGCAACGGGCAGGTTGTGCCCGGCAGGCGGCCGAGGCTTGGCGTCTGATGCACGATTTCGCGGTGCCGTGGACGGCGCTGGACGGCGCACCGACCTTCGAAACGAAGACGTTCCGCGACCTGGCGGCAGCGTACCGGCGGCAGCTTACAGCGCATTCGGTATTCGATTCGGCGGCGCTGCCCGGCTGGCTCGTCGAGCGCCTGCAATCCGGCGCCTGGCGGCCGCCGGAACGGCTGCTGCTCGCCGGTTTTCTCGATCTGACCCCGGCCACCGAAGGGCTGTGCACGGCGCTGGCCGCGGCCGGCTGTCGGGTGGAATGGATCGCTTTGCCGGCGATAGCGGATCGCCGCTGTAGGCGTTGCCGCTTCGACGATACGGAAAGCGAAATCCGGGCCGCGGCCGGTTTCGCCCGCGCCTGCCTGCTCGCCGATCCCGAAGCCCGAATCTCGATCGTCGCGCTCGATCTCGCCGGCCTCCGGGTGGCGCTGGAGAGGGTGTTCGACGAGGTGCTGACGCCACAAAGCCTGTTGGAACCCAACACGGACATCGCCCGGCCGTTCGAGATCACGCTCGGCACCCCGCTGGCCGGCGAGCCGCTGGTTTACGATGCCCTGCTGGCTTTGGAACTGGCCGCTGGGCCGGCCGAGTTCGGGACCGTCAGCCGCCTGCTGCGCAGCCCGTTCATTGCCGCCGACTCCGCCGCCCCGCTGCTCGAAGCGGCGCTCAGGACGTACAATCCCGGCCGGATGGATGCTTCCGCGCTGGCCGCGATCGCCGAACGCCGCGCGCCGCACGCCGGTGCGTTGGCCGGTGCGCTCCGGCGCTGTGTCGCAACGCTCGAAGCCGGCGGTCGGGCTTCGCCTCCGGCGTGGAGCGAACGGTTGAGCGCGGCGTTGGCCGCGCTCGGCTGGCCGGGCGGCCGCAGCTTGTCGAGCCGGGAATATCAGGCTCTCGAAACGTTCGACGAGACCCTGGAAACCCTCGCCGCACTCGGCGCCGTCGCCCGCCCCTGGACGCTCGGCGAAGCGCTGGCCGAATTGCGTCTTTTGCTCGGCGAACGGATCTTCCAGCCCGCCTCGCCGGCGGCGCCGGTGCTGATCACCGAGCCGTTACAAGCGCTTGGCTTATCGTTCGATCACCTCTGGTGGCTCGGTCTGAACGCCGGCGATTGGCCACCGCCGCCCCGCCCCAACCCGTTCCTGCCCTATGCTGTCCAACAGCGCTACACGCTGCCGCGCGCCACGGCCGCCGGCGAATTAGAACGGGCGACAACACTGACCGCGGCGCTTTTCGCCGCGGCGCGGGAGAGCATCGCGAGCTGGCCGCAAAACGCCGGCGATGAGCCTTTGCAGCCCAGCCCGTTGCTGGCTGAGTTGGACGAACAACAACCCGCGGCGCCGAGCGCTGACTATCGCGGCACGATATTCGAATCGCGCTTGCTCGAATCTTACGTGGCCGGTCCCGCCCCGCCCTTGCCATCCGGCCGGCGCCCCGGCGGCGCCGGCCTGCTCGAAGACCAGTCGGCCTGCCCGTTCAAAGCGTTTGCCAAGCACCGGCTCGGCGCCACGCCGCTGCCCTCGGTGTCGATCGGCCTGAACGCCATGCAGCGCGGCAGTCTGGCACACCGCTGCCTGCAAGCCTTTTATCAAGCCGCGGGGAGGCGGTTGCCGCCGGCCGGCGAATGTACCGGACGGATTGAAATGGCAGTCGATGCGGTGCTGGCGGCGAGCCGGCGAGAAATGCCGGCGCTCACCGAACCGCGGCTCGCCGCGGTCGAACGTCGCCGCTTGTGCCGCCTGCTGGCCGACTGGATCGAAATCGACCGCGCCCGGCCGGTGCCGTTCGAAGTCGTCGCGCTGGAGGAAAAACGCCCGGTCACGATCGGTCCGCTGGCGCTGAACGTCCGGATCGACCGGATCGACCGCCTCGAACAGATCGACTCATCCGGCGCCGACCGCGTCCTGATCGATTACAAAAGCGGCGAGAAAAAACCGGGCGCCTGGGGCGGCGAGCGTCCCGAGGAGCCGCAGTTGCCGCTCTACGCGCTGGACGAAGCGGGCGCCCTGGCCGCCGTCTGCTACGCCAATCTCAAACCGGGGGCGATGGGCTACCAGGGCATCGCCCGCGACGCCGAGTTAATCCCTGGCGTCAAACCCCTCGAAAAATCACCGTTGAAAGCACAGGCAACGGATTTCGAAACGCTGCTCGCGACCTGGCGCCGCTCCCTGGCCGCGCTGGCCAACGAACATGCCGCCGGCGACGCCGCGGTGCGACCCCGCGATGCCAGTGTCTGCCGTTATTGCGGCCTCGAAGCGCTGTGCCGGATCGACGAGCGGCGCGGGCCGGGCGGTGAATTTGGAGCGTCGGATGGCGGCGATGAAAACGACGAGGACGGCACGCCGTGAGCCCGACCGCCCCGATCTCCGCCCCCGATCAGGCCGCGCGCGATGCCGTACTCGACGTGCAGCGCTCGTTCATCGTCCAGGCGCCGGCCGGTTCGGGCAAGACCAGCCTGCTCGTCCAGCGCTATCTGGCCCTGCTCGCGGTCGCCGCCGAACCGGAACAGATCCTGGCGATCACGTTTACCCGCAAGGCCGCCGGCGAGATGCGCGACCGCATCCTCAAAGCCCTGCGCGACGCCGCCGGTGTGGCGCCATCCCCGCCGGGCAGCATCTTCGAAACAACCACCCGGCGTCTGGCCGAACGCGCCCTGGCCCGCGCCGCCGAACGCAATTGGCAGATCATCGATCATCCGTCGCGCCTGGCGATCATGACCATCGACGCCTTCAATCTGTCGCTCGTCCGCCGCCTGCCGTTGCTATCGCATTTCGGCGCCGAGCCGAAAATCGCCGAGCGGCCGGCCCTGCTGTATCGCGAGGCGGCCCGCCGCACCCTGACCGGCGATGGGTTAGACGATCCGACCTACCAGGCGGTCGGCGCGGTGCTCGACCACCTGGCCGGCCGCTACCCGGAAGCCGAGACCCTGATCGCCGAGATGCTCGGTGCCCGCCAGCAATGGCTCGGGCTGCTCAAGCTCGGCGGCGACGACCGTCAACCTCTCGAAGCGGCGCTGCGGCGTGCGATCGAATCGCCGCTCGCGGCGCTACGTCGGAACCTGGCGCCATTTGCCGCGCGGCTCGTACCGCTGGCCGCCCACGCCGCCTCCCGAGTCGAGGCCGGCAACCAACCGGATCTCGCCCTCCTCGCCGGCGTGCCCGATCTGCCCCCGCCCGCTGCCAACGCCCTCAAACAATGGCTCGGTTTTGCGGAACTGTTGTCGACCAAAGCCGGCCCCTTGCGCAGAACCGTCAATCGATCGCTCGGTTTTTTGCCCAAAGATCCGCTAAAAGGCGATTTCATCGCATTGCTTGGCGAGTTGCAAGGCAACGAGACGATCGGCCAGGAGTTACGTCTCGTCCGCGAACTGCCGGATGCGGCTTACAACGAGGACGAATGGCGAGTGCTCGAGGCGCTGCTGGCGACACTGAAAGTGGCGCTCGCCAATCTGCAACTGGTGTTGACCGAGCGCGGCGAGATCGACTACCCCGCCGTGGCCCAGGGCGCCCTCGATGCCCTCGGCGCGAGCGACGCACCAAGCGAAATCGCGCTCGCCCTCGACCGCCGCATCGAACATATTCTGGTGGACGAGTTCCAGGACACCTCGAAAAGTCAGCTCGAGCTGCTCAGCGCGTTGACTTGCGGCTGGCAGCCGGACGACGGCCGGACCTTGTTTCTGGTCGGCGATCCGATGCAGTCGATTTATCGTTTTCGCCAAGCCGAGGTCGGGCTGTTTCTCGATATCGCGGCGCGCGGTCTTCACGATCTGCCGATCAAGCCGGTATCCCTTTACGCCAACTTCCGCTCGCAGGCCGGCATCGTCGAATGGGTCAACGCGGTGTTCGGCCGGATGTTTCCCGACACCGCCGACCCCGCGGCCGGCCAAGTCGCTTACGCGAACTCGACCGCCACCCACCTTCCGGCCACGCCAGCAGTCTGCATTCATGCCTTTGCCGACCACGATAAAACCAGCGGCGCGGTGCGCGAAGCGCGCCACGTCGCGGCGCTCGCCGCGGCGGCGCTGGACGGCGATCCGGCTGCCGAAGTCGCGATCCTGGTCCGTAAACGCAGCGAGCTGGCGGCAATCCTACCGGCCCTTAGACAACACAAGCTGGACTTCGAGGCTGTCGAAATCGCCTCACTGGCGCGCCAGCCGGTGGTCCAGGATCTGCTCGCCCTGACCCGCGCCCTGCTCCATCCGGCCGACCGCGCCGCGTGGCTGGCTTTGCTTCGCGCTCCGTGGTGCGGGCTTGATCTTGCAGCATTGGAATCCATCGCCGAAGCCGCCGGTAACGCGCCGCTCGCCACGGTATTGTCCACCGCCGGCGCGGCGCTCGATCCCGCGGCACGCCGCCGCCTCGAACGAACCGCCGCGGTGCTGGTGCCGGCGCTCGACGGGCGCCGCCGCGAACCGCTGCGCGCCGCGGTCGAACGGGCCTGGCTGCGTCTGGGCGGCCCGGCGTGCGTCGGGGAAGCTCATGCCTTGAAGGATGCGGCGGCCTTTTTCGATCTGCTCGACGGCCACGCCCCGGGCGCCGATCTGGACGATCCGGCGGCCTTCGTCGAGCACCTTGCCGACCTGTACGCCCTGCCCGCCGCCGGCAGCCGCCTCAAAGTGATGACCATCCACAAGGCCAAGGGCCTCGAATTCGATCACGTGATCCTGCCGCGTCTCGACGCCAAACCACGCCGCGACAGCGAACGATTGTTGTACTGGAGCGAACGGCCGCGGGTCGGCGGCCAAATCGATTTGCTGCTCGGACCGCTCGCCCCGCACGGCGCCGAAGACCAGCGGCGGCAAAAGTGGATTGCCCAGATCGAGGCCGAAAAACAGCGGCATGAAACCCTGCGCCTGCTCTATGTCGCCACCACCCGCGCCAAACGCTGCCTGCACCTCAGCGCCGTACTGAAACCGAAGCATCAGGCACCTTCCATCGACGGCGGGGAGGAAAGCATCACCCCCACCCCTGCCCTCCCCCGCAAGCGGGGGAGGGTTGAAGAAAAGAGTGCGCTCCACCGCGAGCGGGAACTCGAGTTCAACTCGCCATGCGACGGCAGTCTGCTGGCCCTGCTGTGGCCGGCGCTTGACGCCGCATTCATCAGCGCCGCTGCAACAGCGCTGCAGGACGGCGCCGGCGCGGCGCAAGAATCGGCCCCCTCTAACGCGGCGTTCGATTATCGTCTTCGCTCGGACTGGCAGCCACCAGCACCGGCCGCCGCCGTCTCGTGGCGGACGCCGCCGGCGGCGGTCTCCACAGAGCGTATCCCCTACGACTGGGCCGGCTATACCGCCCGCGCGATCGGTCTTTTAGTCCACGAATACTTAAAGCGCATCGCCGATGAGGGCCTTACGGCCTGGCCCATCGAACGGGTCGAGTCCCTCGCCCCCGTTCTGGAACGGCATTTCGCGGCGCGAGGACTCGATCGCCCGGACGCCGCAGCGGCGGCGGAAAAAGTGCGTACCGCACTGCGCAACACACTTTCCGATCCGACCGGCCGCCGGCTGCTCGGCCCGCATCCCGTGGCCTATGCCGAATACGCTCTCAGCGGCCATGTCGACGGCCGGCTCGAAAGCCGCATCATCGACCGCTTGTTTATCGACGACAGCGGCACACGCTGGATCGTCGATTACAAAACCGCGCTGCACGAAGGGGGCGCCGTCGAAACGTTTATCGCCGCCGAAGTCAAGCGTTATCGGGCGCAGCTCAGCGACTACGCCGTCTGGCTCAACCGCCTGGAACCGAGGCCGACGCGGCGCGGTCTTTATTTCCCTTTGTTATCCCGTTTTGTAGAAATCGAACCGACGGCGGAATAAAGCGATGGCGGACAGCAAAACTGCGGGGAGCACGATACGCCACCATCCGGGCAGCAGCGGCACGGTCAAAGGCGGCGCGACGGCTACGACCGCTTCGCGTTCGGCCATCAACTGGCCGTAATGCGGCGGCTGCACGTCGGCCAGCGGGTTGCCGTGACCGTCCAAAGTCCACTGCTTGGCCAGCGTCAACAAGCGAAACGCACGGCGGTAGATCAACCGCGCCCGGACGTGAACGGCGCCGCCTTCCGGCGGCAAGACGAAACGATAGTGTGTCGTATCGGTGGCCAGCGCTGGAATGCGGTTGTCGAGCGTAATGCCCGTCGCTTCGGTGAAAAACACCGGCCCTGAGCCGTCCGCCTGATGGTTGATCTTGGCGTACAGTTTACCCGGCAGACCACCGTAATCGCCGAGCGCCGGATCTCCGACACCGCCGAGTTCATGAACCCGTTGACCCCCGATCTCGGGGAGGATACCGCTTTGCGGTCCGTCCCCTCCGGTCCAGACCTCGACGATCAGGATCATATTGCGGATTTATCTTGATGGCATAAACCACAGACCGCGTCGGACAGTTGCGGTTGCAAAGAAGCGCGCATGACGCCGCCGGCTTCGTAGGCAACGTCACCCAGCACACCGTACTCCACTTGCTCGCCGGCCGGTCGGGTAAAGTGCATCGCCCCGGGGAACAAGCCGGGAAAATCGATCTTGGCGACATCGACGTCGCCGATTTTATGACATATCTCGCACGAAACGCCGTGTACCACGGCCGGCGGCGGACTGGTCAGATTGTCATCGAGCGCGCTGAACGGCTGGGCGAGCCAGCCCTCGGGCTGGTGGCACGAAGCGCATTCGGAGGCCGGGTTGACGACGGCGTGGACCGAATCGCGCGTATAGACGAAACCGCCCAGGCCGCCCGCCGTGCCGGTACCGCTGTACAAATCGTGCACCCAAGTGTTGACACCGGCGCGGGCCATCGGCGTGGCGGTCCATTCCTGCAACTGCCGCGGGTGACAGGCGCCGCAATTCTGCGGTGTCCACAATTGATAACCTGGATCCTCCCCGGCCACCGGCTCCAAGTTAAAAACCACACCGCCGGCCGGTGCGTCGAGGTTCAATGCGCGGTGATAAAACCCCCGCGCCGCGGCGACCACGGTCAATCCCTGGCCGCTGAGTCCAGGCAGCGCAAACGTCCCGTCGGCCGCGGTCACGGCTCGCCTGCCATTGTCCTGGACCGTGACCCAAGCACCGGCGAGCGGCTGGCCGTCATTCGCGGCGACCACCACGCCGCTCAGTGCTCCAGCCTGCGCCCAGGCGCCCGGTATGGCCCACAGGACGAACAACAGCCGGCCGCCGAACCCCGCGGTCCGCGACCCTGATTGGCTCGAATTCAGCTTCACCTTCCCCCCTTTATCGCACCGCGGACCCGGTATCGGTCCGCCACCGCGCCCAGTATCGGCAGGCGCCGGCACGGCGGTTTGCGATATCGCAAATCCCGATCTGAAGCAGGTCGTCGATAAAGTCTTGACTGATCGTTCCAAACATGTTATCGTGGCGCCCATCCGAAATGGAGACCGCCAACGATGCCTTGGGAAAAGAACTTCGATATCGCCGCCACGCTGGACAAGGCGATGCGCGCCTTCTGGACGCGCGGCTTCGCGGCGACCTCGATCCAGGATCTGGTCGAGTGCACCGGCATCAATCGCGCCAGCCTGTACGCCACCTACGGCGACAAGCGGGCGCTGTTCCTCGCCGCGCTCGAGCTGTACGACCGGCGCGAGCGGCGGGCAAAGCTCGACGAACTGGAACGGCGCCACCCGCCGCTTGACGCCATCGGCGCGCTGTTCACCGGATTTATCACGCCGTGCGCCAAACGGCGCGGCTGCTTTTTGACCAACACAGCGCTCGAGATGGCGCCGCACGATCGCGAAATCGGCCGCCGGGTTGCCGCCGCGCAGGCCGACCTCGAAGCGTTTTTCAAACGCCTGATCGAACGCGGTCAGCAGGACGGATCGGTCTCGTCGGCGCTCGATCCGGCCGCCGCCGCCGCCGGCCTGCTCGCCGCCTTGCTCGGCCTGATGGTGCTCGCCCGCAGCCGGCCCGAACCGGCCCTGCTCAATGCCGTCGCCGCCGACGCCTGTGAACGCCTGCGACCCCGCGACACCACCCATCGCCGGCGACAAGCGAATAGAAAACCGGCCGTCACTGCAGAGTAGTTGGAATGTTTTTCTTCACCCCCAAACCAAGGAGATCATCATGAGTTATCCCGTTCACAACGAACAGACCGCCCCCGAAGCCGCCCGCCCGATTCTGGCTAAAGCCAAGGCCGGCTACGGCTTTGTCCCCAACCTGCTCGGCGTGATGGCCGAAGCGCCGGCTGTCGTGCAGGCCTATCCGACGCTCGGCCAGTTGTTCGAAAAGACCTCGTTCAACGCCACCGAACGGCAGATCGTGCTGTTGACGGCGAGCATCGTCAACAAGTGCACTTACTGCGTTGCGGCGCACAGCGTGATCGCCGGGTCGCAACAGGTGGCGACGGAAATCATCCAGGCGCTGCGCGAAGACCGGCCGCTCGCCGATGCCAAACTCGAAGCGCTGCGCCGCTTCACGGCTGAAGTGGTGACGACGCGCGGCTGGCCGTCGGAGGCCGCCCGCGACGCCTTCCTGGCCGCTGGTTACGGCCGCCAGCAGGTGCTCGAAGTCATCCTCGGGGTGACGATGAAAACCTTGTCCAATTACGTCAACCACCAGGCCGAAACACCGCTCGATCAGGCCTTCCAACCGGCCGCCTGGGAACAAAAAGCGGCGTGAATCGCGCCCCTTGCGTTGCCTAACAACCAGCCCGCCCGCCAGCCGGCCGGCGGGCTGCAAACGTATTCAGCGCTGTCGCGCTTCCCGCCGCCTCACTGATTCAATAACCTTGTGCGTCCTAAACCATGAATCCGACGATGCATTCCCACCCCGCGACATTACTGGTCATCGTTGGCGCCACCGGCGATCTGGCACGGCGCATGCTGTTCCCGGCGCTCTATGGCCTCGAACGCGACGGCATGCTGCCCGCCGAGTTGAAAATCCTCGGCGCGGCGCGCAGCGCGCTCGACCGCGAGGCGTTCCGCGCCGAAGTCGAGGCCATGCTGTCGGCGCAAGCGGCGCCTGGCGAAGCAGCGCGCGAGCGGCTCCTGGCGCGCCTCGAATATCAAACCGTCGATCTTTCCGCCGCGCCGTCGCTCGCCGCTTTCGCGGCGCGGGTCAAAGCCCTGCGCCGCGGTGTCGTGCTCTATCACTTGTCCACGGCGCCCAAGTGGTACGGGCCGTTTTGCGCGGCGCTCGCCGCCGCCGGCGGCATCGACCCGGGCGTCAGGTTGATGCTCGAAAAACCGCTCGGCCACGACCTGGCCAGCGCCCGCGAAATCAACGACGCGGTGGAGAGCGCTTTTTGCGAAGATCAGGTTTTTCGCGTCGATCACTACCTCGGCAAGGAAGGAGTGCAGAACCTGCTGGCGCTGCGTTTCGGCAATGCGTTGTTCGAACCGCTGTGGAACGCCCGGCACATCGCCCAGGTGCAGATCACGGTACACGAAACGGTCGGCGTCGAAGGGCGCGCCGAATATTACGACGCCAGCGGCGCGCTGCGCGACATGGTGCAGAACCATCTGCTGCAACTGTTGTGCCTGACGGCGATGGAACCGCCGTCCGAATTCGAGGCTACCGCGGTGCGCAACGAAAAGATCAAGGTGCTGCGCGCTCTGCGCCCGCTCGGCGCCGCCGAACTGGCCGACGAGGCGGTGTTCGGTCAGTACACCGCCGGGGCCATCGACGGCGCCGCGGTGCCGGGCTACGGCGATGAACTCGGCCGGCCGAGCCGGACCGAAACCTATGCCGCGCTGCGCGTCAGGATCGACAACTGGCGCTGGTCGAAAGTGCCGTTTTATCTCAGGACGGGTAAACGGCTGGCCCAGCGCGTCACCGAGATCTATTTGCAGTTTCACGCCGTGCCGCACCTGATCTTCGCCGGCGCCCGGGCCCAGCCGAATGCCATGCTGATCCGGCTGCAACCCGAAGAGCGCATTTCACTTTTGTTGATGAGCAAAACCCCGGGCCTCGACCGCGACGGCTTGAAACTTTCCGAGGTCAAACTCGATCTCGACTTGCACAATGCCTTCGCCGACGTGCGCCGGCGCGGCGCTTACGAACGGCTCTATCTCGACGCGCTCGAAGGCAACGGCACGTTGTTCGTCCGGCGCGACGAAGTCGAGGCGGCGTGGTCGTTCATCGATCGCCTGCTCGCCGCCCGGCAGGCGCTCGGCGAAGAACCGAAACCGTATTCCGCCGGCTCGTGGGGGCCGGGCGACGCGGCGGCGCTACCCACCCGTCTTGGCCACCGCTGGCGCGAATGAGGGCCAGATGACCCTGTGGCACGAAACCCGACACCCTGATCGCGAGACGTTGGCCGCGGCACTGGCCGAGGCCTTGGCCGCGGCGGCCCGCACCGCGCTCGACCATGGCGGCGAGGCGGTGCTGGCGCTGGCCGGTGGTACGACACCGCTGCCGGCCTATCGCCGGCTGGCCGCCCTGGCATTACCTTGGGAACGCATCCGGCTTTTGCCGACCGACGACCGGTGGGTCGCCGCGACCCATCCGGCAAGCAATGCTGGGGCGCTCAAAACGGCGTTCAGCGGCTGTGCTGCAACCATCGAAACGCTGGTCCCGCCGGCGCCGAAGGCCCTGCCCGACACGGTCCATGCCCGTCGCGGGCGGGCCGGCCGGCGTGCACCGTTCAGTGCCGTGCTGCTCGGCATGGGCACCGACGGGCATATCGCCTCGCTGTTTCCGGGCGTCCCGGCCGCCGCTCTCGACCCGGATGACCCGGCGCCGGCGATCGCCCTGATCCCCGAACCATTGCCGCCGCAGGCGCCGTATCCGCGGATCAGCCTGACGATCAGCCGATTGCTCAACACCCACCGCCTGCTGCTCGCCGTGACCGGAGCCGATAAACTAGCGGTATTGCAACGGGCGATGGCGTGCGCCGCCGGAACGGAAGCCCTGCCGGTCAGCGCCCTGCTGCACGCCGCGGCGCCGGTTGTCGAGATTCATTGGAGTCCGTGACTTTGGCCTTGCACCCGACTGTCGAGCACGTCACCGAGCGCATCGTCCGGCGCAGTCGCCCGACGCGCCAGGCCTACCTTGCCCGGATTGACGCCGCCGCTGCCGCCGGCCCCGGACGGCGCCGCGCGAGCTGCGGCAACCTGGCCCACGGTTTTGCCGCGGCCGGCGCCGACAAAGAAGCGATCAGCCGCCTCGCCGGTCCCAATATCGGCATCGTGACGGCATACAACGATATGCTCTCGGCCCACCAGCCGCTCGGCGCCTACCCGGAACTGATCAAACTCGCGGTGCGCGAAGCCGGCGGCACGGCACAGGTCGCCGGCGGGGTGCCGGCGATGTGCGATGGGGTCACGCAGGGCCGGCCGGGCATGGAACTGTCGCTGTTCTCGCGCGACGTGATCGCCCAGGCCACCGCCATCGCCCTGGTCCACGATCTGTTCGACGCCGTGCTGCTGCTCGGCGTCTGCGACAAGATCGTCCCGGGACTTTTGATCGGCGCGCTGGCCTTCGGTCATCTGCCGGCGATTCTGGTGCCAGCCGGGCCGATGCCTTCGGGGTTGCCGAACGCCGACAAAGCCCGCGTCCGCAAAGCCTACGCCGCCGGGCGGGCGAGCCGCGAAGCGCTGCTCGCCGCCGAGGCCGCGTCGTACCACGCACCCGGCACCTGCACGTTTTACGGCACGGCCAATTCCAATCAGATGTTGATGGAAGTGATGGGCCTGCACCTGCCGGGCAGCGCTTTCGTCAACCCCAACACGCCGCTGCGCGACGCGCTGACCTCGGCCGCCGCCCGCCGCGCCGTGGCTATCACCGCCGCCGGCGAATACACCCCGCTCGGCCGGACGATCGATGAAAAAGCCATCGTCAACGGCATCGTCGGCCTGGCGGCGACCGGCGGCTCGACGAACCATACGATCCACCTGGTGGCCATCGCCCGCGCCGCCGGCATGATCATCGACTGGGACGACTTCGACGATTTATCTAAAGTGACGCCGCTTATCGCCCGCATCTACCCCAACGGCAAAGCCGACGTCAACCATTTTCAGGCCGCCGGCGGCCTCGGCTTTGTCATCCGCGAACTGCTCGCCGCCGGCCGGCTGCACCCCGATATTTGTGGCGTCCACGGCGGCGACCTTTACGCCCAGGCCAAAGAACCGTATCTCGACGGCCGCCGGCTGCTGTGGCGCGAGCCACCCGCCGCCTCGCTCGACCTCGAAGTCCTACGCCCGGTCGCCGAGCCGTTCGGCACCGAAGGCGGTATCCGGCGGCTCGAAGGCAACCTCGGGCGGGCCATCGTCAAGACCTCGGCCGTCGCCGCGGAGCACCTGAAGATCACCGCGCCGGTGCGGATTTTCGAATCGCAGGATGCGGTGCTCGAAGCCTTCCGCCAACAGCGCCTGAGCGGCGATTTCGTCGCCGTCGTGCGCCATCAGGGGCCGGCCGCCAACGGCATGCCGGAACTGCACAAACTGACCCCGACGCTGGCCGTGCTGCAAGACCGCGGCCAGCGTGTCGCGCTGTTGACCGACGGCCGAATGTCCGGCGCTTCCGGCACCGTGCTGGCGGCGATCCACCTTACGCCAGAGGCGGCCCACGGCGGGCCGCTCGCCCGGCTTGTCGACGGCGACCGGGTGACGATCGACGCCGCCGCCGGCCGGCTGGAAGCCGATGTGGAGCCGGCCGTGTGGGCGGCCCGCCGGCCGGCGGCCGTCGATCTGAGCGGCCACGAGTCAGGCCTCGGGCGCGAATGGTTCGGGTTCAACCGCCGGCACACCGGCGACGCCGAACAGGGCGCCTCGTCGCTGTTCGCGGTGGATTGACCGGTGGCCGTCCGGGCCGACAAAACCCCGATTCCGGACGACGCCGTCCTGGTCGCCGATATCGGCGGCACCAATGCCCGTTTCGCGCTCGCCGTATCCGGTGCCGGCGCACCACCAGGCAGACCCCACCTGATCCACCAAATCACGCTGGCGACCGCCGATTTCGCCAGCCTGCAACACGCCGCCGAACACTATCTCGAACGATGCGGCACGCGGCCGTGGCGGGCAGCGTTCGCCGTCGCCTGCCCGGTCACGGGCGATGAAATCCGTTTGACCAACCGCGCCTGGGCCTTTAGCCGCAGCGAACTCAGCAGCGCGCTCAACCTCGACGAACTGATCGTCATCAACGATTTCGGTGCCGTGGCCCGCGCCGTACCGGCGCTCGGCGCCGGCGACGTCGTCGCCCTGCACGGCACGCTCGACACTGTCCCCGCGGCGCCGGTCAGTGTGATCGGCCCCGGCACCGGCCTCGGCGTGGCATTGCTCGTCGCCGGCCCGGACGGCCCCTGGCAAGTGATCGAAACCGAAGGCGGCCATATCAGCTTCGCGCCGCAAGGCGATGAAGAACAATGCATCGCCGAGTGGATGACGGCGCGCCACGGCCGGGTCTCGGTCGAACGGGTTTTGAGCGGTCCCGGTTTAGCGCGCATCCACGCCGCCCTCGGCGGCCTGAAGCCCGGCCGCACTGCGACGCCGGATCGCCTGCTGGCCGAACCGGCCGAGATCGTCAGCGCCGCACTCGCCGGCTCGGACGCTCTGGCGCGTCGCGCCGTGGCCCGCTTCTGCGCCATCCTGGGCAGTGTCGCCGGCGACACCGCGTTGATCCATGGGGCGCGGACGCTGTTCATCGCCGGCGGCATCGTGCCGCGGTTTATTCCCTTTCTGCGCGCCAGCGCCTTCCGCGAGCGCTTTTTAGCGAAAGGCCGCTTCGCCGCCCATCTCGAAACGGTAGCGCTGGCCGTGATCACCCACCCCGACCCCGGTCTGCTCGGCGCCGCGCTCGCCGCGGGCGACGCCGCACCCGGCGGACGTTTATCTGAAGCGGAGTGATGCAATGAACGAGTGGACTTGCGACAGCCGCACGGCGGCCATCGACCGGCTATTGGCTAAGGCTCCGGTGATCCCGGTGCTGACGATCGCCGACCTCGACACCGCGGTGCCGCTCGCCCGAACGCTGGCCGGCGCCGGCTTGCCGGTCGTCGAAATCACCCTGCGCACGCCCGTCGCGCTCGCGGCCATCGCCCAAGTGGCAGCCGAAGTCCCGGGCTGCATTCCCGCCGCCGGCACCGTGCTGACCCCGGCCGATCTCGCCGCCGCCGCCGCCGCCGGCGCGGCCTTTGCAATCAGCCCCGGAGCCAGCGAAGCGCTGTACCGCGCCGCGGCCGAGAGCGCCATCCCTTACCTGCCGGCGGTGGCCACCGGCAGCGAAATCGTGCACGGCATGGAACACGGCTACCGGCGGTTCAAGTACTTCCCCGCCGTCACCGGCGGCTGCGCGGCACTGAAAGCTTTTCTCGGTCCGTTTCCCCAGGTCCGCTTCTGTCCCACCGGCGGCATCGATGAACAAGACGCCGCAGCCTACCTCGCCCTGTCGAACGTCATCACCATCGGCGGCTCCTGGATCGCACCCCCCACCGCCATCGCCGCCCGCGACTGGCCAACCATCGCGGAACGCGCCCAACGCGCCGCATCGGCACGCGCTGCTCGTTTCGACGCATGACCCACTTCAGACCTTCTTTTAAGATCATTTTTCATCATCTTGTTCATCATCTTTTTCTTCATCTTCCTCGACTATACCGTCAATCGTGTATTTATATTCGAAATTAGTTTGAAGTTTCTTATCGAGTTTTTCGCTCAATTCGTCCTCATCTTCAATCACCTGAAATTCGCCAAGCTCCACACGGCCGGGGTTGTAACGGTCCATAAGGTACTTGAGGTGTTGTTGGGTATCGTGTATTTGCAATGGCTGCACCCGCTGTACGCCGGGCAATCCCGCCGCGCCGAGCACCAGGCAAGTTTTATCCGGAATGCCGACATTGTTCAAATTACAACTCATACTGCTGCTGTAAACTCTGTCGCAACGAGCGCCGAGACGTGAACCGGTGCATTGATTCAGTTGTTTTCTGATAGCAATGTAGGCGTTGTTCGATAGTGTGAATACCCCGTATTGACCCAGGTATTCACCGCCCAATTCCTTGGCACGAGCCAATTCCTCGGGAGATAACTTCGAGCGCACACTCTGGTGATACCCGAATAACGGTTCAGCGCGTTTTTCCGCCGCGACGTATGACCAGGCAAACGCTTTTTGCAGATCGCGATCGACGCCAAGGCCATGATCGTACATATAAGCCAGGCGGTATTGCGAAAACTTGTCGCCGACCTCGGCTAAAATCTTATAAAGTGACAACGCTTGGCTGTAATTTTTGGTATTGAAGCTTGAATCGGCGCGTTGTTTGACACTATTGAAAGCCGCGACGGCATTCTGACTGTTTGCGTTTGCAATAATACTGGGCGATTGCAAATCCTGGCCCTGGGACTGCGTAGCCAAAATCATGAAAAATGTGATGAAAGATAACAGCCTCATTCTGTTTCATCTTCAATGATCTCAAACTCACCCAGTGTGACATCGCCGAACGTATAAAGGTACTCGGTAATATAGTTCTGCAAGTGTACGACATTTTGCTTGATCGGAAGATAGTAATCAAATCCAGTCGCATCATCTGAAATTTTAAGACCTGCGACTCGACTTAAATGTCCATCTCCAGGCGCCGATTGCACAAGCCGGCCGACCCGCAGGGTGCCACTCAAACAGGTATTACCTGTACGCGAACCGGTACAACCGCGGAGTATATCGCGTTGTTCTTTGAGCATTTTCTGCGCGAGCGCAAGATTGCTATATTTGCGCAAATAGTCCAACGATTTTTCTTGAGCCTCAGCAAGTTGAGCTTTATCAAGTCTTGCTTTCAGATTTTTTGCATAGCGGCTCAACTGCGGCTCGTTGAATTCTGCAGCCAGTGTCGCCCAGGCATAGGCTTCGATTAAATCCCGTTCGACACCCAGCCCATGCTCATATTGAAAAGCGAGCCGGTATTGAGAGAACTTATCCGCTTGCTTCGCAAGTCGATCGTATATTTCGAAGGCTGCGTCGTATTGCTCTGCGGTAAACAGCGCATCTGCCCTTTCTGCATCCTCATCCTTTTCAAGAATGTCACCACCTGGAATTCCCGCCCATTTTCCTTCCTTGATATTGGTTTGCTTTACGCGTTCAATCTGCCGATCCGCGGAAGCATCATTTATTTTATTGGCAGCGCATCCGGTAAATAACACAGCGAAGGAAATGAATAAAATGCAAGCTCCATTACACAAAATGATGTGCTTTTTAGATCGTGTAATCGATTTCAGCGATGGCAAAATGACCGCCGCTGCAACCGCCCGCTGTAGCAGCGGGCGGGTAGTCTGGAGTTGGAGATCAGGCATGCTGGATTCCTTGATGTCGATTGCGATCGGCCATGACTGGGAAAATGTCCCATCACGATACTACCCCCCTCCGCAGATTTCAACAGTACCCGTACCGGGGAGTGGACTGGGAGGTAAACGCCCGCCCTGCCAGTATCGCGTTGACGGCGCGCGCCCGCCGCCGCACGGCGGTCCCGGGCAATGGGCTGATGCACGGCGGGGCCGGGGGTGCTACATTGCCGGGATGCAGCACCGCCGCCAGCCATGTCCCGGGAACTGAAAGGACGGGCGAATTCGCTCGATATTGCGTTTCGCGCCGGCGTTTCGCAGGCGACGGTGTCGCGCGCCCTGCGCGGCAGTCCGCTGGTCAGCCGCGAGACCCGGCTGAAAATCGAGGCGATCGCCCGCGAGCTGAATTACAAGGTGGACAAGAGCGCCTCGAATCTGCGGACGCAGAAATCTTACACCCTGGCGCTGCTCCTTTTCGAGGATCCGACCGACGACAATTCGATGATCAACCCGTTCTTCCCGTCGATGCTGGCCTCGATCACGCGCGCCGCGGCCGCCGCCGGCTATGACCTGTTGGTCTCGTTCCAGCAGTTCTCCGAAGACTGGCAAGCCGATTATGAGGGCACGCACAAAGCCGACGGGCTGATCCTGCTCGGTTACGGCGACTACCTGCAATCGTGCGCCCAGCTCGAACGGCTCGCCGCCCGCGGCGCGCGCTTCGTGCGCTGGGGGGCCGTCCGGCCGGGACAGCCCGGCGTTTCGATCGGTTGCGACAATCTGCGCGGCGGGTACGAGATCACGCGCCATATGCTGGCCGCCGGGCGGCGGCGCATCGCCTTTCTGGGGGAAGCGGACGATCATTATCCCGAGTTCGAGGATCGCTACCACGGTTACACAGAAGCGCTGGCCGACGCCGGGATCGAAGTCGATCCCAAGCTCGTCACCGGCGCGATCAGCACCGAGCGCTCGGGGTTCGACGCCGCCGCCCGGCTGCTTGCCGGCGGCGTCGAGTTCAACGGCCTGATCGCCGCCAGCGACCTGATCGCGATCGGCGCGATGCAGGCTCTCAACGAGCACGGGCTGTCGGTCCCGGCCGATGTCGCGGTCGCCGGTTTCGACGATATCCCGATGGCCAGCTACACGCAGCCGCCGCTGACCACGGTGCAGCAGGATACGCGCCACGCCGGCGAAATCCTCGTCGACAGCCTGCTGAAGCTGATCCGCAACGAACCGGTGGCGTCGCACGCCATCCCGGTCAAGCTCGTCGTCCGTCAGTCCTGCGGCGGGCGTTAAGCGCCGGCTGGGCCGGTCAACTCGGTCCGGATCTTGATCTCATTTTCTAGCGTCCGGTGCACCGGGCAACGGTCGGCGATCTCGCGTAGCCGCTGGCGCACGGCCGGTTCGATTTCGCCTTCGATCGTGATCGCACGCTCGAAAACGTCGATCCGCCCCTCCTTCGTCGTGCACGCTTCGCAGTCCGCGGCGTGGACCCGGTGGTGCGTGACGTGGCAACTGACCCGGCTGAGCGGCAGGTTTTTGTGCCGGGCGTAAAGGTTCAACGTCATCGTCGTGCACGCGGCGAGCGCCGCGGCGAGATAATCGTAGGGCGAGGGACCGAGATCGCCGCCGCCGGCGTCCTCTGGTTCGTCGGCCAGCAGCCGGTGCCGGCCGCCGCTCAGGGCCGTCAAAAAACCAGCTTCAGTCAAACCGCGGGCGATGACCCCCGGCGCCACCTCGGCCGCCGGCACCGCGTCGAGATAGCGCGCCGCCCAACTGGCGATCACCTGCCCGGCGTAACGCGAATCAGCCGGCTTGCTGAGCAGGTGATCGGCATGGTCGAGGCTGACGAAGCTCTTCGGGTGCAGGGCGTGCTGGAAGATTTGCTGGGCGTTGTCGATGCCGACGATGCGGTCGAGCGGCGAGTGCAGAATCAGCAAGGCGCGCCTCAGGTCGCGCAGGCGGGCCGGCAGATTCTGCGCGCGAACGTCCGCGATGAACTGCCGGCCGATCCGGAACGGCCGGCCGCCGAGGTTGACCTCGGCGCTGCCCTCGGCCAGGATGGTTTCTACCTCGCCGGCGAAATTGTGCAGGACGTGCGCCGGGTCGGCCGGCGCGCCGATGACCGCAACGGCGCGGCACGAGGCGATACGCGGCGCGACGGCGAGCACCGCGGTCCCGCCCAGCGAATGGCCGATCAGGATCTGTGGCGCCTGGTGGTGGGCGCTAAGGTAAGCGGCGGCGTCCTCGAGGTCATCGACGTTGCTCGAAAAATCGGTCGCCGCGAACTCGCCTTCGCTCTGCCCGAGCCCGGTGAAATCGAAGCGCAGTACCGCGATGCCCTCGCCGGCCAGCGCCTCGGCGATATGGATCGCCGCCTTGATGCTGCGCGTGCAGGTGAAGCAGTGGGCGAACAGCGCAAAAGCCCGTGCCTCGCCGCCGGCCGGCCAGGCGATGTCGCCGGTTAGCTTCAGGCCCTGGCGGTTGGTGAATTGAACTCGGCTCATCGACGGTCTCCTGGTGGTGGATCGGTCATCACGGACCGCACGGCGTGACGGCTTCTTACGCTACCATAGCGCCGAGTGGTCCGGGTGGTTCGAAATCTCAGCACCCACAATGAAACTCGGGGATTCAAACCGGTTCAGATGCGCATACGACAGTTGATCATGCTCTTCGCCGCTGCCGCGGCCGTGCTCGGCGGCTGTGCCGCGCCGACGCTGCGCCCCGACCTCGAACGCCTGTACGCCAGAGCCACCGGCGACACCCGCCAACCGCCGGTGATCCTGATCCCCGGCATCATGGGCAGCCGCATCGTCACCAGCCAAGGCGATGAAGTATGGATCGGCAGCATGTGGCGTGCGATGTTCTCGAGTTACGACGACCTGGCGCTCGACATCGACCCCGAGTCCCTGCTTCCCAAGCCCAACGGCACGACAGTCGGCGGCATTACCGACGAGTTCGCCGGCCGCGATTTTTACGCCTCAATCATCCGCACCCTGGAGAACGCCGGCGGCTACCGGCCGGGCACGCCGGGCCAGCCAGCGACGCCGGGCATCCCGAATTACTACGTCTTCACCTACGACTGGCGCCAGGATAACGTGCAATCGGCCCGCCGGTTAAGCCGCCTGATCGAACAAATCCGCGTCGATTACGGCCAGCCGGACCTGATGGTCGATATCATCGCCCACAGCATGGGTGGGCTGATCACGCGCTATTACCTGCGTTACGGCGAACAGGACGTACTCGACGACAATGAATTCCCGGTCACCCGCCGCGGTGCCGGGCGCGTCCGCCGCATCGTGATGCTCGGCACGCCCAACCTCGGCTCGGTCAGTTCTTTGCAGTCATTCATCGTCGGCCACAAGATCGGCATGAAGCGCCTGCGCACCGAGGCACTGGCGACGTTCCCGAGCATTTACCAGTTGTTGCCCCATCCACTCAACGACTGGATCATCTCCGGCAACGGCAAAGCACTCAACCGCGATCTGTTCGATATCGCGCTGTGGCGGCGTTTTCAATGGTCGATCTTCGATCCCAAAGTCCGCCGGCGCATCCTCAAGCGCTTTGCCGACCCGGCCGAGGGGGAAGCGTACCTGCAAACCCTGGAAGCTTATTTCCACAAACACCTCGAACGGGCGCGGCGTTTCGTCTGGTCGCTGACGGTCAACTTCGACCCGCCGCCGCCGTGGAAAATGGTGGTTTTCGGCGGCGATTGCACGCTGACTCCGGCGCGGGTCATCGTCGAGGAAGTCGAAGGCGCCTCCGAACTGCGCCTCAAACCGGGCGAAATCAGCAACCCGCAGGACGGCCTGGACTACGGCCTCATCATGCTCGAACCCGGTGATGGGACAGTGACCAAAGCTTCGCTGCTGGCCCGCGAAACGTTCGACCCGCTGGTCCCGCGCCACAGGTACAGTTATTTTCCGCTCGCCTGGCCGTTGTTTTTGTGCGAAAAACACGACCGTTTGACGACCAATGCTTTTTTTCAGGACAATCTGCTGCATTTTCTGCTCAACCGCGAATAAACCCAATAGTTGCATAAATTTTGCTCGGTTTCGTCAAATTCTCCTTGGAATCATATA
>JRYH01000462.1_pt1 | contig 34005 bp, 30 predicted proteins | sample 235351 | NCBI WGS metagenome assembly JRYH01 (sample SAMN03074221, study PRJNA261480) | activated sludge metagenome | biome: Wastewater Treatment Plant; feature: Wastewater; material: Activated sludge; isolation source: activated biomass of a wastewater treatment plant treating wastewater... ...
GCCCTTCGCCAGAGCGCTTCCGGAAAAACGGGAACCGTTTTCCGGTGACGATTGGGCCAAAAAACACTTAGAGCCGTTCCTCGAGTCCGCGTGGACCGGAACGGCTGTCACCGGTCACAGCCATCAACGTGAAGCCCGGCCGGAGACTTGCGGGCGCAGCTGAGCGGGCGGCTGGGTCCAAGGGCGTGTGCCGCGGCGATCTCGTACTGTTTCGATATGCGCCGCGCGTATTGTTCCGTCATCATCCCGCACGAGGCGGATGGCATGCGCGCCGTTACGCAGAAGGGCCCTGCGGTCGATGAGGGCGAGAGCCGGCGCGCATCCCGGGGGCGGCCGCAACTCGGTGATCACGACGGGAGACCGGCGGCAGTCCTCGGCGAGGGCGGCCGCATGACGCGAAACCGCGACGCGTGTGCCCTTCGTCTCGCCAACGCAGCCGGTGCCATCACAACGGAAAAGACGGCCGCGCAAGGCTTCGCGCGGCCGGCGTCCGTCTCCGTCATGCTGAAGCCAGCGCGAGAGATCGAAGTTTCCGGAGCGCGTGCCGGTGGCGGCGAGGCGTCCATCGGGCCCACGTGCGGCCACGAGCGCCCCGCCCCGACCGGCCAGGATGTCGGGACGCTCGCCGCCACCTGCGAGGGCCAAGCCCGCGCCTATGGCAGCGACGCCGAGGAGACGCCAGCGCGTCTGCCACAGCGTGAGCCACAGCCCGCCGGCGATCAGGAACCCGAAGCTCGCGGCCGGTATCTCAGGGACATGGAGGACCGCGCCGGGCAGGCTCGCCACCCAGTAGGCGGTCGCAGTCATGAGATCGATGCCGAGCCCCATGGCCCAAAGCGCCAAAGGCTCGAGTCCGAACGGCATCAGCACAAGCGCCATCAGCGCTCCCGGCATCACCACAAGATCGCAGATCGGAAGCGCGATCAGGTTCGCGATCAGCGCATACTGCTGGCTGACTTGGAAATGGAAGATCCCGAATGGGGCCACCGCGAGGCTGGCAATGATCGTCGAGGCCACGATGCCACCGAAGAAGAACGCCACCGAGCGGAGTACGCTACGGCCCTGCGTCTCGGCGCGGGCGCGGACGGCCTCGTAGGCGGAAATTAGCGCGACGACGGCCGCGAACGACATCTGGAACCCGGCGTCGAGCAGGCTCTCGGGCATCAGAAGGAGCACGACCAGCGCCGCGATGGCGACGTTGCGCATGGCGATCGCCTGCCGGTCGAGCATGACGGCGACAAACATGATCGTCACCATGACGAAGGCCCGGAGCGTGGCGATCGAGCCGCCTGAGATCAGGAGATAGCAAAATCCACCGACGAGCGCCGCCCCGGCTGCCCATTTCTTGATGGGATAGCGCAGCGCCACGGCCGGAACGGCGGCGAGAAGCAGGCGGAGCGAGAGAAATACGGCGCCGGCCATGATGGCCATGTGCAGGCCCGAGATCGACAGAATATGGACGAGGCCTGAGTCGCGGTAGGCATCGTTCGTGGCGTCCGTGATGGCGCCGCGCTCGCCCGTGATCAGAGAGACGGCGATGGCCCCCGTTTCGCCCGGCAACGCCGTTGTCACCCGCTCACCGATAGCGCGGCGCAGGCGCTGGAGGGCGGCCCGTGCCCTCTGCTGCAGGCTTCCTTTGTCGGCTGTCGCAACGATCTTCGGAGCCTGCACGGCAAAGCCTGTGGCCCCGATGCCCTGGAACCAGGCCCAGCGCGCAAAGTCGTAGCCGCCGGGAAGCGCCGGAATAGCGGGTGGGCGCAGCGTCGCGATGAGGCGCACGCTGTCGCCCGGCTTGAGGTCCGGATGGGACGTCATCGTACGCACACGAACCACCGCCGGCCGCGCTTCGGGGGCAAGGCCCGCAATCGCCGTGACACGGATCGTGAGGCGCTCTCCGCGGGCGGCGCGGGGCTCGATCATCTCGACCATACCCTGAATGTCGGCGCGCGGAAGATCTCGGGCGAGCACGGGCGCCCGCGTCATTTCCGTGCGCACCTTGGCGGCTGCGAATCCGAGCGACGCGGCAAAAAGCACCGATATCGCCAGACGAAGGATTCCGCTCGCCGGACCGGCCGCCAGCAGGCCGCCGGAGATGAGCGGCACGGCGAGCGCCATCCAGGTGTCCGGCTCGGTCATGAGCGAGAAATAGGCCGCGATACCAATGCCAAATGCCACGGGCAGCCAGACGAACCAGCGTGCGCGCTCCCGCTCGAGTTGCCCCGCGATCAGTCCGCCACCGAGAAGGCACCCGGCGAGCACGCGCAGTGGCGCCGGCCATCGGCCCCCGCGCACGGCGCTGTCGCCCATGAGGTCCACGCTTTCCCCCCGCGTTCAACTTTTTCCCGAGATCTGGCCTCGGGGCGCCCTGGCATGCTACATGGCGGGCCGAACCTTCGGAATACGAGCCCTGATCTCTCATGACGGACACGCAACGGAGCGAGGACGGAGCACGAGTCGTCGTGCGCTTCGCCCCCTCGCCTACCGGCTATCTGCACATCGGCGGCGCCCGTACGGCGCTTTTCAATTGGCTCTACGCCAAGGCCAAGGGGGGCAAATTCCTCCTGCGCATCGAGGACACGGACCGCGAGCGCAACAATCCCGCGGCCGTCGCCGCCATTCTCGACGGTCTTTCCTGGCTCGGCCTCGCGTGGGACGGAGAACCCGTCTCGCAGTTTTCCCGCGCAAGCCGCCACCATGAGGTGGCGATGACGCTGCTCGAGGCCGGCACTGCCTATCGCTGCTTCATGACGCCGGCCGAGATCGATGCCATGCGCAAGGAAGCAGAAGCGCAGAAGCGGCCCTTCACCGTGCAATCGCCGTGGCGCGACCGGGCTCCCGAGGAGGCGCCCGCAGGCGCGCCGTTCGCCGTGCGGCTCAAGGCGCCGCGCGAAGGCGAGACCGTGGTCGAGGATCATGTGCAGGGCCGCGTCGTGTTCCAGAACAAGGAGCTTGACGACCTCATCATCCTGAGGAGCGACGGCAGCCCGACGTACAATCTCGCAGTGGTGGTGGACGACCACGACATGGGCGTCACCCATGTGATCCGCGGCGTCGATCATCTCACGAACACGGCGCGCCAGACGCAGATCTACCGCGCCATGGACTGGCCGGTGCCGCAGTGGGCGCATGTGCCTCTCATTCACGGTGCGGATGGCGCGAAGCTCTCCAAACGCCACGGCGCGCAAGGCATCGAGGACTATCGCGCCATGGGGTATCTGCCCGAAGCGCTGCGCAACTATCTCGTGCGGCTCGGCTGGAGCCATGGCGACGACGAGATCATCGCGACTGACGATCTCATCCGTTGGTTCGACATCGACGCCATCAACAAGAGCCCGGCGCGCTTCGACTTCAAGAAGCTCGACGATCTCAACGGCCACTATCTGCGCCGTACGGCAGACCCTGAGCTCCTGAAGGCGATCCAGGATCTTCTCCCGCATCTCGACTTCGCCGCGCTCCGCTCTCTCGCGCTCGATCCCAAGGAGCCGCCGCGCTCCGATGTCGCGCTGGCGCACGAGGTCGGAAAACAAGTGCCGAGCCTCGCTTCCGGCGCCGATCTCGCACAGCGCTTCGAGGAGCACGGCTGGGACAAGCTCGCTGCCGCCCTTCCGGCGCTCAAGGAGCGCGCGAAGACGCTGGCCGAGCTCATCGGCCAGGCGCTCTTCCTCGTCGCCGAACGCCCGCTCAAGCTCGACGACAAGGCGCAGAAGCTTCTCGACGGCGATGGCAAGGCGACCCTTGCGGCGCTGCTGCCGCGGCTCGAGGCTTCACAGGATTGGACGGCGACAGCGCTCGAGACGCTGGTGCGCGGCTATGCGGAAGAAACCGGCACCAAGCTCGGCAAGGTCGCACAGCCGCTGCGCTCGGCGCTGACAGGGCGTACGGTGTCACCTCCCGTATTCGATGTCATGGCAGTTCTCGGGCGCGAAGAGGCGCTCGCCCGCGTGGGCGAGCAAATTGGCTAACGCTTTCGTAAAACGCTTGCCATTTCATCGTTCCGTGGAACGGCGTATCCGCTATACTGCGGCGCAGCAACAATCCCCGCGGCCGGCCATGGCGGGCTGTTCGCCAAGATCGGACGCAATCCGGCACCTGCCCCAAGAGGAGAAGCGGCATGAGCGTGCATGACACCTCACCACCAGGCACAGGCATGACCCGTCAGGCAGAACTCGTCCTCGACGGGAACAGGGTGCCTCTCGAGGTGCGACGCGGAACCATCGGTCCGGACGTCATCGACATCGGGCACGTGTACCGCGATACGGGCTGCTTCTCTTACGATCCGGGGTTCACCTCGACCGCGAACTGCTCGTCGTCGATCACCTATATCGACGGCGACAAGGGAGAGCTGCTCTATCGCGGCTACTCCATCGACGAGTTGGCGGAGAATTCAAACTTCCTCGCTACGTGCTACCTGCTGCTGCACGGTGAGCTGCCGACCAACGACGAGTTCCGCGTCTTCCGGCGCACCATCACGCGGCACACCATGGTGCACGAGCAGATGACGCGCTTCTTCAGCGGGTTCCGCCGCGATGCGCATCCTATGTCGGTCATGGTGGCGGTGGTCGGTGCGCTGTCGTCGTTCTATCACGACTCGACCGACATCAACGATCCGAAGCAGCGCGAGACCGCCAGCCACCGCATGGTCGCCAAGATGCCGACCATTGCGGCCATGGCGTACAAGTATTCGATCGGCCAGCCGTTCATCTATCCGAGGAACGATCTCGACTACACGTCGAACTTCCTGCAGATGTGCTTCTCGGTGCCGTGCGAGCCTTACATCGTCAATCCGGTGGTGGCCCGCGCACTCGACCGTATCTTCATCCTGCACGCCGATCATGAGCAGAACGCATCCACCTCGACGGTGCGCCTTGCCGGCTCCTCGGGCGCCAACCCGTTCGCGTGCATCGCGGCCGGCATCGCGTGTCTCTGGGGGCCGGCGCACGGGGGTGCCAATGAAGCGGCGCTCAACATGCTCGAGGAGATCGGCACCGTCGATCGCATCCCCGAGTACATCGAGAAGGCCAAGGACAAATCCTCGGGCTTCCGCCTGATGGGCTTCGGCCACCGCGTCTACAAGAACTACGATCCGCGCGCCAAGGTAATGCAGAAGACCGCCCACCAGGTGCTCGACGAGCTCGACAAGCGCAACGAGCCGCTGCTCAAGGTGGCGATGGAGCTCGAGCGGATCGCACTCGAGGACGAGTACTTCATCGAGAAGAAGCTCTATCCCAACATCGATTTCTATTCCGGCATCACGCTGCGCGCGATGGGTTTCCCGGTGTCGATGTTCACCGTGCTGTTCGCGGTGGCGCGCACCGTCGGCTGGATCGCGCAGTGGAAGGAGATGATCGTGGATCCCGAGCAGCGCATCGGCCGCCCGCGCCAGCTCTACATCGGACCTGCACGCCGACCGTTCCCGAAGCCGGCCGAGTGAGTCTCCCGGAGGGGCGCCGGCCCCTTCGCGCTCAAGCTTCCCCCATCCTCCGGCCATCCCTCGCATAATCCACGACGATCCGCGCGGCGGCTGCGCTCGGGCTGCCGCTCTCGATGTGCATCAGCTCGGGAATACGCGCCAGCGCCGCGCGTTGGCCCTCTCTTTCGGGCGTCTCGGAAAAAAGCGGCCTGAGAGCGGCTGCAAGGTTCTCCGGGCTGCTTTGCTCCTGGTGCATCTCGGGGAAGGCGTTCTCTCCAAGCACGAGGTTCGCGAGCACCGTCGTCGGCGCCTTGATCAGCCGGCGCAGAAAGGGAGCCGCCACCGGATCGACGCGATAGGCGACGACCATCGGCGTGCCGGCAAGTGCAAGTTCGAGCGTCACCGTGCCCGAAGCCGCGAGCGCAGCCTGCGCCAACTTGAAGGCTTGGAACTTCTCTTCCTCGCCCTCGACGATGTGCGCCGGCAACGGCCAGGATCGCAGGCCCCGTTCCACCAACGCCCGCACGTGGGCGACACACGGCAGGATCACGTGTGGCTCGATGCCTCGCGCCACGAGGCAGCGCAAGGTCTCCCCGAACGGCTCCATAAGGCGGCCGACCTCCGACGTGCGGCTGCCCGGCAGCACGACGATGACGGGGCGCGCGGGATCCAGTCCGAGCCGGGCGCTGAGCGGGCCGGGATCGAGCGCAGACAGCCAATCGAGGCGCTCGATAAGCGAATGACCGACGTAGCTGCAGGGCGGGCCGCCGAGGCGGCGGTGGACGCCTGGCTCGAACGGCAGGATCGCGAGAACATGGTCGACGTAGGCGCGCATCTTGCGGGCGCGCCCCGGCCTCCACGCCCAGACGCTCGGGCTTACATAGTCGAGGATCGGTATGTCGGGCCGGCGCTTGCGGATGCGTTTCGCGATCGGATGGGTGAACTCTGGGCTGTCGATAATGACGACGGCGTCGGGCTCGAAGGCGATGGCGCGATCGACGGTGGCGTGGACGCGGCTGACGATCCGCGGCAAGCGGCGCAGGATCGAGAGTGGCCCCATGACGGCGACATCGGATAAGGGAAAGTCGGAGGCGAAGCCGCCCTCGCTTTCCATCTTTTCTCCACCGACGCCGGCGAGCCGCAGGCGATCGCCGAGCTCATCGCGCAGCGCCGCGATCAGCTTCGCGCCGAGCGCATCGCCGGAATGCTCCCCCGCGACGAGAAAGATCCGCACCTCGCGGGATGGGCGAGGCAAAGGCACGGCCTGGTCCATCATCATGCACTCCCACCAGCGTTGCGGCGCACGAGGACGAACACGTCTTGCTTATCGGCGGCAGCGATGGCGCTTGCCAAAGTCTCGCCGCCTGCCAGGCCACCCGCTGCTGCGATGCCGGCGTAGCCCGCCGCCGCCGCCGCGTCGACCACATGAGGCGTGAGATGCGCAAGCGTTCTCAGGCCGACGACGCCGCGCCGACGATGCGTCAGGCTCGCCCACTGCCGCAGGCCCGCCGCACGCTCGACAGTTGTCACGACACCCTCCCCGCCAGCCTCGACCGCAAGCACATGGTTGCGCACCACGACGGCCGCCTGCCCGGCCTCATCGACGACGGAGGCGAGCGCGTCGATGGCCGCCAGTGCCTTGGCGGTGTCGAGAACGGCATGGCCGCGTGGCGAAACGCGCCCGAGCGGCTGCAAATCTTTCGCCGCCGAACGAGCCGCGGTGCCGGAATCAAAGCGGCGCGGGGAGATCGCCCCCTCGCCGTCCCGGACGCCTTCAACGAACATTCCAAGCGACTCCGCCCGTGCGATGGTGCGCGTCCGGTCGGCCACCAGCACGCCTCCCGCCTCTACTGCAATGCCTGCTAGGCCTGCCGCGCGGACGCCGTCCACAGTCGCCGGCCCAATAGCAGGCATGTCGACCCGCAGGTCCTGCCCGGGCTTCGAGCGCTTGACGAGGACGCCGCGGCCCTGCGCTCCCTCGCCTCTGACGCGTCCAATCATACGGTCGGTTCCCTCCACACCTTCGATGGCCAGCAGGCGCCCGTTGCGGACGATCACGCCCTGGCCGATGTCGTAGGCGCCAAGAGCGCGGATCACGGCGAGGCCCTTGGCGATATCGGACTGATGATCCGGTGTCGCGCGCACCAAGCCCAGCGGCCCCTCGCCGACGACCAGCTCGGGCGCAGCTTCCGCCGGCCCGACGACGCGGAGCCCCCGCTGCTCGAAGAAGCGCACGACGCGACGCAGAACGCTGTCGTCACCGCCGGAAGCGACGATACGGATGAGGTTCGGGAGGTAGCGGAAGAAGCCGAGGTCGGGTTTGAGTCCGGCAAGCTCCGGGCGATGCACGTGGCCGACGATGATGAGCTCGCTGGCGCGGCACGCTTTAAGCGCCCGCACCATGGCACCGATCTGCCCCCAGTTGACCACCGTCACCGGGTGCGGACCGAAGTCGCCATCCGCCTCGCCGTCGATGGCGACGATGGAGACGGCGATGCCGCGCTCCGCCGCGCTGTCGGCGATCTCCCGCGGCAGGCCGCCGCCGCCGGCCAATATTCCAAGCCGTCGCGTGCCGCCGTCCATCTTACCCCTGCTGCCTGTCGCCCGCTCGATGGCATGGCTATAGACAGGCTGCGGGCCGCAGACAACGGGCGGCGGCGCATTATCGCTTTCCGACGCCCGTGGCCTGCGGCCCGCGGCATTCTTACGCTGGGCTAGAGTGCTTCCGGAAAAGTGGGAACCGGCCCCCGATTCCGGAACGACTCTAGGCTAAGTTCCGCGCATCAAATGTCGATGGCGTTATCCCGCTCCCATTGGGTGAAGTGGGTCGCATAGCTGTTCCATTCCTTCATCTTCATATTGATGTAGGCCTTGGAAAAGTCCTCGCCGAGAATGTTCTTCAGCGCCGCGTCGCCGTCGAACGCACGGATGGCGTCGAGAAGGTTCAGCGGCAGCCGGGGCGCATCCTTCACGGTGTGCCCGTCCTGGTACATGTCGATGTCGAGCGGCTTGCCCGGGTCGGCCTTGCGCTCGACGCCGCTGATGCCCGCCGCGATGATCGCCGCCTGCATCAGATAGGGGTTCACGGCCGTATCGGGCAGGCGAAATTCGAAACGCCCCTTGCCCGGCACGCGCACCATATGCGTGCGGTTGTTCCCGGACCACGTGACGCTGTTCGGCGCCCAGGTCGAGCCCGAGGCGGTGCGTGGCGCGTTGATACGCTTGTAGGAGTTGACCACCGGGTTGGTGATGGCGGTCATCGCCGCCGAGTGCTGGATGACACCGCCCATGAAGCTGTAGGCCATCTTGGAGAGGCCCATCTCGTTGGACTTGTCATAGAACGTGCTCGTCTTGCCGGTCTCGACATCCCAACCGGAGATGTGGGCGTGGCAGCCATTGCCGGTGAGCGTGGGGAACGGCTTCGGCATGAAGGTTGCCCGCATGCCGTACTTTTCTGCGATCGTCCGCACCATGAACTTGAAGAACGCATGGCGGTCCGCCGTCGGCACGGCATCGTCGTAGATCCAGTTCATCTCGAACTGGCCGTTGGCGTCCTCATGGTCGTTCTGGTACGGCTCCCAGCCGAGCTGGTACATGTAATCGCAGATCTCGGAGATCATGTCGTAACGGCGCATGATGGCCAGCTGGTCGTAGCAAGGCTTCACGGCCGTGTCGTAGCTGTCGGCGAGCTGCGTGCCGTCCGAGTTGATCAGGAAGAACTCGAGCTCGATGCCGGTCTTGATGCGGACGCCAAGTTCAGCCGCGCGGGCGACAACGTTCTTGAGAACGACGCGGGGCGCCTGGCCGACGGGCTTGTCCTCCATGATGCAATCGGCGGGAACCCATGCCACCTCGGGCTTCCAGGGAAGCTGGATGAGGCCCGAGGGGTCGGGAATGCCGAGCGTATCGGGATGCGCCGGCGTCATGTCGAAGCCGCCCGCGAAGCCAGCGAAGCCCGCGCCGCCCTTCTGGATGTCGGCGATCGCGGTCGCCGGCACCAGCTTGGCGCGCTGGAAGCCGAAGAGATCCGTAAACGAGATCAGAAAATAGCGGATGCCGCGCTCTTTGGCGATCGAGGCGAGATCCTGCGTTGCACGAATATCGTGCTCTTTGCCGATGGTGGCGAGATCGTGTGTCATGCCTGTTCCCCAACTTGGGTTGACGCTTCCTCAGGAGTTTTATTTTTCGGGTTATGGGCCCGAAGGTATTTTTCTTAGGCACAGATAATTCGCCCCCGGGCCTGTACCGGCCCGGGGGACGTTTCGCTCAGAGATTGTTCTGCCCTGGGATCCAGTTCGTGCCCGCCAGCGGCACCCTGGCCATGGCCGCCGCCTCGATGGTCAGCGCGCAAAGATCCTCGGGCTCGAGGTTGTGCACGTGGTTGTGGCCAGCGGCGCGAGCGATGGTCTGGATCTCGAGTGCCATCACCTTGAGGTAGTTGGCGAGACGACGTCCGGCGCGGATCGGATCGAGACGCTTGGAAAGCTCCGGATCCTGCGTCGTGATGCCGGCAGGATCGCGTCCCTCATGCCAGTCGTCGTAAGCGCCGGCCGTGGTGTGCAGCTTCCGATATTCGGCCTCGAGATCGGGATCGTTGTCACCGATGGCGACGAGCGCCGCGGTGCCGATGGAGACCGCGTCGGCGCCGAGCGCCAGCGCCTTCGCTGCATCGGCGCCATTCCGAATGCCGCCCGACACGATGAGCTGCACCTTGCGATGCATGCCCAGGTCCTGCAGCGCCTGGACGGCGGGCCGAACGCAGGCGAGTGTCGGCTGGCCGATATGCTCGATGAACACCTCCTGCGTGGCGGCCGTGCCGCCCTGCATGCCATCGATCACCACCACGTCGGCGCCGGCCTTGACTGCGAGCGCGACGTCATAATAGGGACGCGCGCCGGCGACCTTGACGTAAATCGGCTTCTCCCAGTCCGTGATCTCGCGGAGCTCGAGGATCTTGACCTCGAGATCGTCGGGTCCGGTCCAGTCGGGATGGCGGCACGAGGAGCGCTGATCGATGCCCTTGGGCAGCGAGCGCATTTCGGCGACGCGGTCCGAGATCTTCTGTCCGAGCAGCATGCCACCGCCGCCGGGCTTGGCGCCCTGCCCGACCACGACCTCGATGGCATCGGCCCGACGCAGGTCGTCCGGGTTCATGCCGTAGCGCGAGGGCAGAAGCTGATAGACGAGCGTTTCCGAATGGCCGCGCTCCTCGGGCGTCATGCCACCGTCACCGGTGGTGGTCGACGTTCCGGAGAGCGTCGCGCCGCGGCCGAGGGCCTCCTTCGCGTTCGCAGAGAGCGAGCCGAAGCTCATGCCGGCAATGGTAATCGGAATCTTGAGCTCGATCGGTTTCTTCGCAAAGCGCGTGCCGAGCGTGACGCTCGTCGAGCAGCGCTCGCGGTAGCCCTCGAGGGGATATCGCGAAATCGACGCGCCCAGGAACAGGAGGTCGTCGAAATTCGGGACCTTACGTTTCGCGCCGCCGCCGCGAATGTCATAGATGCCGGTCAGCGCAGCCCGCCGGATCTCCGACAACGTGTAGTCGTCGAACGTGGCGGACATACGTGGCGTCGTTGGAGGATTATGGTAGCTCATCAGTATGCGTCCGCGTTATCGATGTTGAAGGTGTAGAGCTTGCGGGCGGAGCCGTAGCGCTTGAACTCCGAGGTCTTCACCCCATTGACGCCGGCCTTGTCGAGAAGGGCCTGAAGCGCCTCATGATGCTCGGGGCGCATCTCCTTCTCGATGCAGTCGGCACCGAGGCTCTTGACCGAGCCGCGCACGAAAAGGCGCGCCTCGTAGATGGAGTCGCCGAGCGCATCGCCGGCGTCGCCCAGCACGACGAGATTACCTTTCTGCGCCATGAAGGCCGACATGTGGCCGATGTTGCCCTTCACGATGATGTCGATGCCCTTCATCGAGATGCCGCATCGCGCGGATGCGTCACCCTCGATCAGGAGCAGGCCGCCGTGCGCCGTGGCGCCCGCATATTGGCTCGCGTTGCCTTTCACGACCACGCGGCCCGACATCATGTTCTCGGCAGCGCCCTGGCCGGCAGAGCCGTGCACCACGACGGTTGCCTGCTTGTTCATGCCGGCGCAGTAGTAGCCAACGGAACCGTGGATGTTGACCGTGACGGGAGCGTCGAGACCGACGGCGACCGCATGCTGGCCACGCGGGTTAAGGACTTCCCATTCCGTCTCGTTGGATCCGTCCTTAATTTGATGCAGGCTCGAATTGAGCTCGCGCAGGGACGTGGTTTCCAGATCAATCGATCGCATCGTGTCAGCGCTCCCAGAAGTAGACGGTTGCCGGCTCGGGTTCCCAAACCCTCGCGTTCTCGATGCCGGGGAGCCCGGCGAGCGCGCGATACTCGGATCCGAATGCAACGTATTGGTCGGTCTCGGCCAGCACGGCGGGCTTGCATGCAATATGATCGCGCACCACGCCGAAGCCGTCCTTCGTGCCGACGACGAAGGTGAAGAAACCGTCGAGATCATCGAGGCTTTTCTCGAGCGCCTGACCCAGGTTGAGGCCCTGGTTCATCCGCCACGTCAGGTAGGCCGCAGCGACCTCGCTGTCGTTCTCGGTCTCGAACGTCATGCCGTCGCGGCGCAGATCGCGGCGAAGGTTGTTGTGGTTCGAGAGCGAGCCATTATGCACGAGGCACTGGTCGGCGCCGGTCGAGAAGGGATGCGCGCCGAGCGTCGTCACCGCGCTCTCCGTGGCCATCCGCGTATGCCCGATGGCGTGCGTACCGCTCATCTTGGCGAGTTCGAATTGCTTGGCGACCTCGGTCGGGTAACCGACCTCCTTGTAGATCTCGATCGTCTCGCCGCGGCCCATGATACGGACGTTGGGAAATGAGGCCCGGATCGCGGACTGCACGGCATCGACCTTGTCAGCCGGGCACGTCAGCACGGCGTGCGTCGACTTCACGTCGAGATCGACCGTGGCGCCGATTTCCTTACCGAGGGCGGCAGCGAGACCGGCGAAAGAGTCATCGGGTGTATCGGATTGCAGCGTGATCTTGGCCTTGCCGGAGCTCGGCGCGCCGTAGACCGCAAAACCGGCCGAGTCCGGCCCACGCTCACACATGGTTGCGAGCATCCCAGCCGTCAGCTCGCCGAGCCGCGGCTCAAGGGCCTTGTCCTTTATGAACAGTCCCACAATTCCACACATTGTTGGCGGTTCCCTATCGTTTTTCCTGCGGCAGATTAGCAGCAGCGGAGAACCGTTTCAACTAAGAAGAAACTTTTTTTCCTGTTGAGATAGCCTGACAAGCACGCGTCCGCCATGCTTCAAAGTTCAGCCGCGCGATCCTGTAGGCGTCGGGGATGGAGAGCGCCCAGACGAACAGGCCGCCGGCCGAACGCCCCACGAACGAGTGATCGGGCGTCGTCGTGTGCCAGGACACAAGCGCCAGAAGAAGCGAGAAAAAAGCGAACCCGAACCCGCGCTGCGGCTGCCCGATCGCCACATGTCCGCTCCCCGGCAGCACGATCGCGAGCGCAAGGACGGCATAAGGATGCATCGGCCGGCGATCAGGTTTCATGATGCTGAGCCTCCCTTTGCCTATGGGTCACGAACAGGCGCATCGTCTCCATTGCAGCGAGGAGCTCCGACATCGTTCCGGCGGCGACGGCGGCATCGTCGAAAACGGCCTGCCGCAGCAGCAGGTAGTCGCCTCGCCGGGCTTCGCCGGCCTGCCGGATCATGCGCAGCCCCTTGCGGGTGACGGCAATCTCCTTAATGCGCGGATCTGCAAGCAGCGCCGCCATCGGCTGCGCCAGTCTTTCGAGCAGATGCACCGCGCTCGCGTTTTCACCGCGGATCATGATCTCTTGCGGAAAGGTATCCGGCGTCTCGAGCACGTGGTGGAAACGGCCCGTCAGACTGTAGAATTCATAGCCGGACGGGCGCACCAGCACCGCAAGCTCCGCTATTCCTTCGATGGGCGTGAGGACGGTCAGTTGCAGCCAGAGCTGCGGCAGCCGGCGAATGGTCATGCCGTCGCTGATCAATCTTGCGTCCACGCGCCGGCCATCCCGCCAGCCGGAGAGCCGTGGAAAGCCGTCTTCGCCGTGCGTGAGCGATGGATCCTCAAGAACCTGCACACACGCGTCGAGCAGACCGCGCCGCTCGGCGAGGCGGACGCGATGCGCCCGCACGGCCAGCCAGCCGAATGCCGCTAGGGCCAGAGAGAAACCGAAAGCGCTCGAAACGAAAGGCACGGCGAGGCTCCGTTTGGATTAGCCACGATGCCCCGGGCACACGCGGTGCCGCATGGCGTGCCCGCTCAGTATCGCACCGGCTTCGGCCAAGGCATCGTGAACTGAGCGCCGCGATGCACGTATTTGTAGCGATGCAGCGCGAACCATAACGAGGCGACCATGTAGAACACGATCATCGCGACGAGCTGCGTTCCATAGCCAAGGAAAACCGCGAAGTACGTCGCCATGCACAGGAGCAGAAGCACGAGCGCCGGCAGCGGATGGAACGGGTGTACATAGCCGCGCTTGATGACGCCGAGCGGCCACTTCTGCCGGAACATGATCACGTTGAAGGCCATGAAGGTGTATTCAAGCAGGCCTGATAGGATCGAGAAGGTGATCACCTGATCGAGCGGGGCGAAATACGCGAACACGAGCGCCACGGGCACCAGGAATACGATCGAGCGGTACGGCGTGCGGTACTTGGGATGCACGGCGCCGAACGCCTGGGGAAGGTAGCGGTCGCGTCCCATCGAGAACCACGCACGCGAGGCATCGTTGATGCAGCCGTTGGCCGAAGCGAGCGTCGAGAAGATGGTGCCGATGAAGAGCAGAACCATAAGGAGCGTCGAGTTGGTGAGGCGCGCTGCGTCGAACAGGGGCGTCACCGCCTGGCCGAGGTATTCCCACGGCATGAGCCCGGCGCAGACATACCATGTCATGGTCGCCGCGATGAGCAGCGTGATGATGCCCGTCATGGTGCCGAGCGGAAGGGCGCGCGCGGGCGAGCGAACCTCCTCGGCAGCCTGCGTCGTGCCTTCGATGCCGAGGTAGAACCATAAGCCGAAATGCAGCGCTGCGAGCACGCCGAGCCAGCCGTATGGAAGCCCTGTCAGCAGCTCGCCGTACTTCATGTAGACGTCGCTCCAGGGCTGGACGGCGAGGAAGAGCACCCAGATGGCGACGAAGGCCACGGCCGTGATCACGAGGCTGAACGTGAGCGTTGCGTAGACGCCCCGATAGTTGAGCCAGGCGAGGAACATGATGGTGAGCACGATGAATGGTTTGTCGTGCGTGTTCTCGAAACCGGCCATGGTGCCCACCGTCTGCACGAGATAGCCGAGGGTGATGGCGTTGGCCGCCTCCAGCATCGTGTAGGCGAAGACGAGATAGAGGCCGACGTTGAAGGCCATGAGAGGCCCGATGATGTGCTTGGCCTGGGCATATTGGCCGCCGGCGGCAGCGACCGTCGAGGTCACCTCGGAATCGATCATAGCGACGCAGGTATAGAGCAGCCCCGCCACCCAGCAGGCGATCAGCGCGGCGACGGCACCGCCTTTGCCGACCGCGAAGTTCCATCCCATGTACTCGCCGACGAGCACGATGCCGACACCGAGCGCCCAGACGTGGCCGGGCCCCAGCACGCGCAGCAGCGAGATGCGCTCGCTTTGAGCGCCGCTCGGCTGGTTCACGGAGCGCCCCCTTTGCGCGGCGGCTCGATGTCGAGCGCATCCTCGATCTCGCCTTCCTTGGACGAGGTGAGCAGCTCTTCCGAATAGGTCCGGTCCGTGCGGATCAGATCGATCAGCATCCAGAGCCCGAGGATCGCGGAAAGACCCCAGGCGGCATACTCGAGCAGTTCGAAATTATTCACGCCTGCCATTCCCGATCATTTGTCGTTGAACCGCTCTTCGATCACGTCGCGGTATTCCTTCCTCGACCAATGGAAGACAATGAAGAAATAGGCGACGATGAAGAGCACGGTCAGCCCGAGCTCGACGGGGCTGAAGTTGTAGTTGAACCGCGTGGCGATGAGATCCGCAGCCGGCAGCCGGCCGTCGCGCGCCTCCGTGCCGTCGGTGTAGCCGAGCTTCTCCCATTGCGCCTGCATGGTGGCATTCTGCTGCATGCCGGCCCATGTCGTGTCCTTCTGCTCGAGCACTGTTTTGCCGGCCCCGGCGAGTCCCAGGTAGATCGGGATGAAGAGCGCCGCGAGCACGAGGGCGAGCAGAAAGAACGTGTCGAAGGTCTGGCCGATCTTGGATTGGACCGGAGGCTGGTAGGGGCCCTTGGCCATGGCACTCACCCCTTGGCCCGTTTCATTTCGTCGAGGTAGTGGATGTCGAGCCCGTAGATCGGCTCTTTGTCCTGGCCATAGTGGGCGATCATCGAGAGAATGGAAGCGGTGTTGAACAGCAGCACCAAGCCACCCGCGATCGCGAGTGCATAGAGCACCCCGCTCTCGCTCTGAGTCATGGACAGCTGCCAGAAGGTAAAGGCATAGACGCACCACAGTGCGAACATGGAGCCGAAAGCCCAGATGCGATCGCCCGCAAACATCTGATCCACACGCGGGTCCGGCAGTTTGTGCTGCATGATGTCCCTCTCCGCCGTCTGCGTTTCCGTGCGTTGCCTCCCAGGCAACTTTTTATATGAAAAAACAGTGCGACCGTGCGCCGCAATTTGTCAAGGCGGGTGCGTGCTGGCGGGTAGCGGCCCGGCCGTTCGAAACGTGGCCGATCGTTTTGGGCAGGCGCCTGCGGCACATTCCGGCGAAGTGAGCGAAACAGGTTACCCACCAAGGGCTTGGAGCACACTCCAGCAGCACTGCCGGCTCGCACAAAGTGCAAACACCACCGAAGTCTGGAAATTCTGAAAGTGCCCTCGTGCTGGCGCGACGTCCGCCGGATCGTCTGATCCCGGGCGGTGAGCCATCGCTCGCTTTTCGCAAAAGGAGGAGTTGCCAGGCGTCGAACGAACGTGGTTCGATGCGGTCGCCGACAGTGCCTTGGTGCCTCGTGCCAGGGTCGGGCGCTGCATCGAGCCGGGAGCCGGCCTGCAGAGAAAGGGCGCATGACCGACAAAACCGCAAGCACTTTGAAGAAGGCCGCCTCCACGAACGCGGCGGCTGTGAAGCAAGTGCGCGACAGGGGACCCAAGAGCCGGGCCCTGTCCCCCCAGGAGTTTTCAGAAATTATGGAGACGGCTCCTGCGCGGGAGCAAGATCCTCACGCCCTGCAAGGCTCACGCGACAGCATGCTCGAGGCCGCGATCGGCCGTGAGGTGCGCGCCTTCCGCAACAAGCTCGGCATCACCGCCTCAGACCTCGCCAAGGCCGCGGGGCTTTCGCTCGGCATGCTCTCTAAGATCGAGAACGGCGTTACGAGCGCGTCGCTGACAACTCTGCAGCGGCTATCCAAAGCGCTCGGCGTGCCGGTCACGGCACTGTTCCGGCGCTTCGAGGAACGACGCGATGCGGTGTTCGTCTCCTCGGGGGAGGGCCTTCTGATCGAACGCCGAGGTACCCGGGCGGGCCACCAGTACCAGCTCCTCGGACACACCGGCGGCACCTCGAGCAGCGTCGTGGTGGAGCCGTACGTGATCACGCTGACCGAGGAATCGGATGTGTTCCCGCTCTTCCAGCACGCGGGGCTCGAGCTGATCTACGTGCTCGAGGGCGAAGTGGTCTATCGCCACGCGGATAAGCTCTATCCGATGAAGCCCGGCGACAGCCTGTTCTTCGATGCCGATGCGCCGCATGGGCCCGAAGAGATGATCAAGCTGCCCATCCGCTTCCTGTCCGTCATCAGCTACGCGCGCGAGCGTCTGTAAAACGCGATCACGATCAGGACGCGCAATCCGGGTCCGAGCCGTCAGGACAGCGCCGCCTGCAAACCGCGTACGAAGGCGGATAGGCCGGTCATGCGGTCGCGGCGCAGCCGTTCTGCGGCGAGTATGGCGTGCAGGGAGCTGCTGCTTTCGGCAAGATCGTCGTTCACGATCACATAGTCGTACTCGGCCCAGTGGCTGATCTCCGAGGAGGCTTCTGCCATCCGCCGCGCCACCACCTCCTCCGGATCCTGCGCCCGCTGACGCAAACGCGCCTCGAGCGCCTCCGCCGACGGGGGCAGCACGAAGACGCGCACGAGATCGCCGGCCATGCGTTCCGAAAGCTGCTGGGTGCCCTGCCAGTCGATATCGAACAGAACGTCGCGCCCCTCGGCTACGGCCTTTTCGATGGGTGCACGGGGTGTGCCGTAGTAGTTGCCGAATACGGTCGCCCATTCGAGCAGGGCCTTCTCGGCAATCATGGCCTCGAATTTCGCCTCGTCAACGAACCAGTAATCCTGGCCATCGATCTCGCCGGGCCGCGGCTTGCGCGTGGTCACGGAAACCGAAAGCGCGATGTTGGGGTCGGCGTCCAGCAGCTTGCGGGACAGCGACGTCTTGCCGGCGCCGGACGGCGACGACAACACCAGCAGCAGCCCACGCCGCTCGACCCTCGGATTTCCGCTCGCCATGGATCCTTTCCTCTTCCCCGCCTGACAGTGCCCGCGCGGGGTTAGAGCATGTTTTACGGCGCGCGAAAACATGGCCTCGGAACGACAGGCGCCTCTCCCGAAGGCTTAAGCACGCGTTAACCGCCGCTCCCTAGTGTCGGGCCCGTTCGGTGTGCGTTGCTTAGAGGTTTACCTTTGGGGGCGCCACTGTGGCGGTGGTCCGGCGGCTGGGCTTGATCCTGTTCGGCTTTGCTATCGCGACTCTCGTCGCGGCGCTTTCGCACGTCCCCCTCGCGGCGGCGGCAGAGCCCTTGGACGCCTATGAGGCGCAGGCTCAACCTTCACTTCGCGATTCTCTCTACGACCTCGATGATATTACCGAGGACGACGGCGATGAGCCGTCGCCTGCCGGGGATTCGTTATCCAGCCCAGGCGACCTGGAGCTTATGGACGGCGCAGCCCCTCGCCTGTCCGCCGACGGCGTCATCGAGCTCGCCGAGCCGGAGCCACCCGAGGACGGCGCCGATCCCACGCGCGACACGCGCCCCGCGGCCGATCTCGACGTCTTCCGCAATCCGCCGGCCGGCTACGATCCGCTCCTGTTCGAGATCGAAGACATCGTGCCCGCAAAGACGGACCGGCGCCCGGCCCGGCTCGCCCGCTTCGAGCCGTACGATCCGATCGGCATCCGCATCGGCAGCTTCGTGTTCTTTCCCGAAGTGGAGATCGGCGGGCTCTGGACGGACAATGTGCTGAGCACCCCTGATGCACACGCCGACATCGCCGCCGAGATCCGCACCACGGCGCGCCTCGTCTCCAACTGGTCGCGCCACGCCCTCGAACTCAGAGGCACCAGCTTTTCAACCTTTTACGACGACTTCGCGTCCGAGGACGATCGCGCCTGGGGCGTCGAGGCGCGCGGGCGCATCGACATTACCCGGCGCACAAACCTGCAGGCGATCGCACGGCACGATGTAAGCCAGGAATCGCGCACCGCCATCGACGCCAGCCAGACCGGCGACCGCGCCAATGTCACTCTCGACCGCGCGGAGACAGCTCTCAACCATCGCTTCAACCGGCTCTCCGTGCAGCTTCGCGGCGCCGTGAGCGATGTCCGCTATTCCGAAACGGACGGCATGAGCAACGCCGATCGCGATACGCTCGAGACGACCGAGGCCGTGCGTGCGGCCTGGGAATTCAAGCCGACGCTCGCGGTCTTCGCCGAGCAGGAGCTGAACCAGCGCGACAAGCGCGCGCTGCCCTGGGACGGCATCCCGCGCGATTCCCGTGGCACGCGTACGCGCGTTGGCCTCGACTTCGGCGCAACAGGCGCCGTGCTGCGCGGCACGATCAGCGCCGGCTATGGCCGGCAGCGTCCCGACGACCACCGGCTCTCGGATGTCGAGGCGTTTCTTCTCGACGCCAACCTCGCCTGGCGGCCGAGCGAGATCACCTCGTTCCTGTTCACGGCCGAGAGCGATATCTACGAGACCACGGAGGTGGAATCGGGCGGCGTCGTCTCGCATATGATCGGGCTGGAAGCGCGCCACGCATTCCGCCGTCACCTCATCGGCTCGGCCGGGCTCGCCTATACTCACTACGATTACGACGCGACGCCCTTCACGGAGCGCCAGTGGCTCTCCTTCCTAGCGCTCGAGTACTATGCGAGCCCGGCGCTCGTGCTGTTCGCGCGCTATCAAAACCTCGACGTCGCAGCCAACGGGCTCGACGGCGATTACAACGTCAACGAGGTCCGCGTCGGGGCGCGGCTGCGCAGATAGCTCGGCCCGTTATGCTCACGGGGAGAGTTGCGTCTCAAGTGCTGAGCATTAGTCTTTTTTCGAAGTCGATTCGTCTCTAGAGTCGTTCCGGTCTAAGTGGAATCCAGGAGCGGCTCAAAATTTTTGTTTTCGTGCTTCTTTCCGGACACTTTAACTTGCATGGCTTCGCCATGACCGGTTCCCACTTTTCCGGAAGCACTCCAGGAGACCGCACAATGTCAGACCGCACTCAGCTTGCCGTCGGCCGCCACAAGGTGCCGATGCCGCGCCTGATGAAGCGCTCGCTCCAGATCGTGATCGCGGCGGCGCTCACCGCGGCCGTCGTGCTGTTCGTGATGATGCTCAACGGCTTCCTTGTGGGCCGCGGCGGCTCGCTTGGCGGCATCGACGTTTGGCTCGCCTTCATCAAGCGCAGCGACATCATCGGAACCATCATCCTGACGGCGCTCGTGACGACGGCCTTCCTCTACTGGCAGCGCGACAAGGAAGGGCGGTAGGTTTCATACCCTACCGCTCCTCTCACACGACCGGCGGAGGGCCGTGCGGCGTCGGATAGCTGGGCTCGGGCACCAGCACTTCCGGCTTGCGAGGCGTCATCGCCATGCGCTCCTTGGCGAGCGCCAGCGCCGCCACATAGTCGGGCTTGCCGCTACCGAGGAGCGGAAGCGCTTCAACCAACAGAATGTCGGCGGGCACCATGAGCTCGCTCGCGCCTTTCTGCCGCGCGAAGCGGGAAAACGCCTCGCGCGTCGCCTTGCCGTCCGTCGTCATGAGCACAAGACGCTCACCTTTGCGCGCATCCGGCAGCGCCACGACGATGCTCGTCACTGCCGGCCACAGCTCAGTGGCCAACGCTTCGACCGCCGACAGCGACACCATCTCGCCTGCGATCTTCGCAAACCGCTTGGCGCGTCCCTTGATCGTGATGAAGCCCTGCTCGTCGATGGAGACGATGTCGCCCGTATCGTGCCAGCCGCCGGCCGGCGGTTCGAGCACGCCGGGGTTCTCGGCGCGCAGATAGCCGAGCATGACGTTCGGCCCGCGCACATAGAGCCGGCCTGCGCCTTCGATGCCAGGGACCTGCTCGAGGCGCGCCTCCATCAGCGGCGAGAGGCGCCCGACCGTGCCCGACTTGTTGGCGAGCGGCGTGTTGATGGCCAGCACCGGCGCCGTCTCTGTGACGCCGTAGCCCTCGAGGATGCGCACGCCGAACTTCTCCATGTAGATCTGCCGCGTGCGCTCCTTCACCGCCTCCGCGCCGGCGAGGATGAGGCGCACCCGCGCAAAGTCATAAGGGTGTGCCGTGCGGGCGTAGCCGTTGAGGAAGGTGTCGGTGCCGAAGAGGATTGTCGCGTTGGAGCCGTACACGAGCTCCGGCACGATGCGGTAATGCAAGGGCGTCGGATAGAGATAGACCGGCACGCCGGCGACCAGCGGCATCACCAGCCCGGCCGTGAGGCCGAACGAGTGGAACACCGGCAGCACGTTGAACACCTTGTCCTGGCCATTGACCGCAACGCGCGTCAGGCTCTGCGTGGCGTTGGCCAGCATGTTCCGGTGCGAAAGCACGACGCCCTTGGGCAACCCCTCGGAGCCCGACGTGAAGAGGATCGCCGCCGGATCGTCCGCCGCGCGCTCGGCCTGGGCACGCGTTCCGGCCAGAAGCCCGCGCACCTTGTCGGCGAAGGTGATGGTGGCGCGGACATCCTCCAGGTACACGACGCGCCGGGTCTCGGCGAGCTTGGCTGCGACCGCTTCGAGATGCGCCTTTTCGACGAACGTGCGGCTGGTCAGCACCACATCCACCTTGGCTGCGGTGCAGGCCGCGTCGATGTTCTGCGGGCCAGCGGTGAAGTTCAGCATGGCCGGCACGCGCCCGATGGTCTGGAGCGCGAAGAACGTGACCGCAACGCCTGCCGAGTTCGGCAGCATAACGCCCACCGCCGCGCCTTCAGGCGCGAGTGGCGCCAGCTTGGCGCCAAGCACTTGGGCGCCAAGCACGAGCTTGCGATAGGTGAGCTCTGTGCCAAGCGGGTCTTCGATCGTGGGCTTGCCGGTATCCCGCGTCGCCTTGGCCTCGATGAGCGCCGAGAACAGCGTCTGGTCGAGGTTGGCGGTCTTGACCGCCGTCTCCACCATCAGGTCCTGCAGCGCCATGCCGGCCGCTTGGCGACGCGCCTTGCCCTTGAGGCCCTCGGGAACCGGCAGCTTCACCGGCGGAAGGATCGTGACGCGGGTTTTCGGAAACAGCGCCTTCTTGCACTGGAAGCGATTGAGATAGCCGAACAGGGAGCGCTCGGGGCCATCGATGCGCACCGGCACGATCACGGCATCGGCCTTGTCGGCGATCATCGCCGTGCCGTCGTAGACCTTCATCAGGCCGCCGCTCACGGTGATGCGGCCCTCGGGGAAAATAACCAGCGTCTCGCCCGCCTTCACCGCGTTGATCAGGTGGCGCATGCCGAGCGGACGCGTCGGATCGATCGTATGCGCCTTCACGACCCTGAGGAACGGCTTGATCCAGCCCTTCGCCGCCATACCCGTGTCGATGGCGAAGGCCGCGTGCGACGGCAGGATCGAATGCATGATCGGCGCGTCGAGCAAGCTCACGTGGTTCGGCGCGATGATGGCGCGCGTGCCTTCGGGCGGCAGGTTCTCGTAGCCCCGCACCTCGAGGCCCATGAACGTCTTGAACAGGAATGCGCCGACGTCCTGCACGCCTTCCTTCCCCCAGGCCCACAGGATCAGCGCCATGGCGGCGAGGTTGCCGAGACCGAGCAAGGTCAAGAGAAGCACGAGGCCAACGCCGTTCAACTGCAGGAGCGCAACGCCGAGGCTGCCCGCTGTCATGAACAGCGCCGAGAGCACGTTGCAGGCGCCGATGGTGCGCGCACGCTCCGCAACCGGCGCCCAGAGCTGCACGGCGGCAAACGCCGGCACGATGAAGAGGCCACCCGCAACGGCGAGCGCTGCAAGATCGACGAGCACGCGCCAGCCCGTCATGCTCTGGAGCAGCGCGCCGACGGTCAGCACATCGTCCGGCCTCGTGAGCCGCGCCGCCGTCCAGGCGAGATCGAGCGCGAAGAGCCCCATCAGGAGCGCGCCGATCGGCACCAGCGCCAGGTTGGGGCGCGTCCTGCTGGCGCGCGCGGCAAGCGCCGATCCGACGGCGATGCCGATGGTGAACACGACGAGCGCCAGGATGGTGACGTTCTCGCCGCCACCCATGGTGTCCTTGATGAGCACAGGCAGCAGCGACAGCGCCACCATGCCCACCAGCCAGAACCAGGATACGATGAGGCCGCCGATCCAGAGCCGCCGCTCGCTGCGCAGGTGGCGAAGCAGCGCGACGGTTGAGGTCCATGGATTCCAATCGATGGCGAGGGAGGGGTCCGCCGCGCCCATCTGGGGGATCAGCGAAGCCGAGAGCCAGCACAGCACCGCAAGCCCGATGACAAGCCCCGCCAGGACCCACTCGCCGCCCACGCTGCCGGCTGCGAGGCCGCCGCCGATGGTGCCGATCAGGATGGCGGCGAAGGTGGCGCTTTCCACGAACGCGTTGCCCGCGGGCAGCTCCCGCGGCGCGAGCAGCGCTGGCAGGATGCCGTACTTGATGGGGCCGAACAGCGCCGCGATGATGCCATAAAGGCCCAGGGCGACGAACAGCACTGGCACCGAGTTGAGCACGAAGCCCAAGCCCGCGACCATCGCCACGGGGATCTCGGCGCGCTTCAGCTTCTCCGCCACCAGCGCCTTATCATAGCGGTCGGCGAGGCCACCGCCGATGCCTGACAGGATGAAGAACGGCGCCACCAGGACGGCGCCCGCAAGCGCCACCAGCGCGCCACCCTCTTCGGATCCGACCTTGAACAGGATCAGGATGACGAGGGCGTTCTTGACGAAATTGTCGTTGAGCGCGGATAGGAACTGGCACCAGAACAGCGGTGCGAAACGGCGGCTCGTGATCAGCGCTTGGAACATGGGGCAGAACTCTGGCGAAAACGGGCCATGAGAGGCCCTCAGGATGAGGCAGTCATAATGCCGAAGCTCAGGGCCCGATCATGGTCAAACGGCGGCCCTTTGCGGAAAGAGCATGGCGATGGGCCGCAGTAAACGGCCACCATATAAAAAAGATTCTGAGTTGCATGCGCTGCAGTCACGGCGGCCTTTCCCGCCAGTCTCTGCCTTCTCGGGCCGCATTCATTGACTCGCGTGGCTCCCAGGCGGATGCTCAAATAAGGAGAGGAGCGGCATGCTGGCGTCTGGCATCATCGCACGTGCGCTCCTAACTCAAGGACTTGGAAGATATTTGGACAGTACGCATGGCTCTTTCCACCCTCACCCGCCTGACCGAGATCACGGTCAACGGCCGCGCCATCGCGAGCCCGGCTGCAACGCTCGCAGAGCTTCTCGTCGCTGAAGGGTTCGCGGACGACATTAAGGTGGCGACGGCGGTCAACGGTGACTTCGTGCCCGTCCGGCTCCGCGCCGAAACTCGCCTCGCCGACGGAGACCGCATCGAGATCCTGTCCGCCCGGCAAGGCGGCTAAGATCTAAGATCATAGACACCAGGGCACGATGAACGAGACCCAGCCCCTCCGCTCTCACCCGCGCAGTCCGGCGCCGGCTCCGCTCGTGTTCTACGGGCAGAAGATCGGCTCGCGGCTGCTGCTTGGCACCGCGCGCTATCCTTCGCCGCAGGTGATGGGCGACGCGGTCAGCGCCTCGCGCGCAGGCATTGTCACGGTTTCGCTCCGGCGTGAGCAGGCGCGCGGCCAGACCGGGCAGCGCTTCCTCGATCTCATCCGTGCGCTGCCTGTGCGTATCCTGCCCAACACCGCCGGCTGCCGCACGGCCAGGGAGGCGATCACGACGGCCGAGATGGCGCGCGAGCTTCTCGAGACGGACTGGATCAAGCTCGAGGTCATCGCCAACGACGACACGCTGCAGCCGGAGCTGTTCGGCCTCGTCGAGGCGGCGGAAGAACTCTCCAAGCGCGGTTTCCAGGTGTTCCCTTATACGACCGAGGACCTCTCCGTAGCCGAACGCCTCGTCGCCGCCGGCTGCCGCGTGCTGATGCCATGGGCCTCGCCGATCGGCAGCGCGCGCGGGCTTTCCAATCCGCACGCGCTCAAGACGCTGCGCGCCTATTTTCCGGACGTGCCGCTGGTGGTCGACGCGGGCATCGGCGCGCCGTCCCACGCCGCCGCTGCGATGGAAATGGGTTTCGACGCGATCCTGCTCAACACGGCGGTGGCACGGGCGCATGATCCAGTGCGCATGGCGGCGGCGTTCGCGGCCGCAATCGAAGCCGGACGGCAAGGCTACGAAGCCGGCCTCATCGAGCCCAGCGAGCGCGCGCAGCCGTCGACGCCCGTTGCCGGCACGCCCTTCTTCGATTTCGATCCGTCCCATTCCGGCGATGGACGCTGAGAGGCTCACATGGCCCCTATCGGTGCCCCGGACGTCTTCTACCCCATCGTGCCGAGCGCAGCCTGGGTCCGGCGCATCGTGCCCCTCGGCGTGCGCACGCTGCAGCTTCGCGTCAAGGACCAGGACGAGACGGTCGTGCGGAGCGAGATCGGCGAGGCTTTGGAAATCACGGAACGGGCCGGCTGCCGGCTGATCGTCAACGACTACTGGCAGGCAGCCATCGACCTCGGCGCGACCGAGGTTCACCTCGGCCAGGAGGATCTGGCGGAAGCCGATATCGGCGCCATCAAGCGGGCCGGCATCGCGCTCGGCATTTCGACCCATAGCGAGGAGGAGCTCGCAATCGCGCTCTCCGCCGATCCCGACTACGTCGCGCTCGGGCCGATCTACGAGACGAAGCTCAAGGTGATGGCGTGGGCTCCGCAAGGGCTCGACAAGATCGGCACCTGGAAGCAGCGCATTGGCGCCCTGCCGTTGGTCGCCATCGGCGGCATCACGCCGGAGCGCGCGGGCGCCGTCATCGCGGCGGGTGCCGACAGCGTCGCTGTCATCACCGATTTCATGACCGCTCCGCACCCTGAGGCTCGCGTCCGCCTCTGGCTCGATTGGGCCGCGACGGTGCGCGCCTGACGCTGCTGTTGGCCGCCTCCCGCTACGGCAGCGGCCGCCAGCCGGGATGATCGAAGCGACGCGCGTAGATGCTCAGTGAATCGTCGATGATGAGAATGCCGTCGATCGCCAATGCCGGATCGTCGCCAGCAACCTCGCTTGCGCCCTGCTCGATATAACCCGCGAGCTTCTCGATCTCGTCGCGCGCTTCGCCTGCCATCTGCGTTTCTGCCTTGAGTCTGCCGACGGACGCCTTGACGTGCTCATGAAACGCGCGGGCATCGGCCGGCAGCAGGCGGCGCTGCAAGATCTCTGTGCGCACTCCGAGCGTCAGGTCACGGATCGCCGTCATCTCCGTGCGAATGACATCGTCCGTTGCGAGCCGCCCGCCGTCGGCATGCGCGGCATATACCGACAAGAGCATCGACAAAGCGAGCCACAGGCTGCGCATGATCCATCCTCGACGCTTGCGCGCGCGCTCACGCAAAGTTCACGCGCGCGTGAGATTCTGATTGACTACGTCCGTAGTAGTACTACCGTATCCCGCAAGTTCGGGACACGCTCCCGGGCCCAGGGAATGGAATCTCCCTCATAACCGCCCGATGGCCGATGATTCCTACTGCGATGATGACCTTCAGCACATCCTGAAGGCCGCGGTAGGGATCGGACATTGTTTCCTACCGCAGCGAAGCTCACGCTTTTCATCATCTCAGGGAGTTGGGAGGATGAGAAGGCGCGACCATGCGAAGAGCTTTGCCACGCTTGCAATCGCGGAAGACGCGTTCCCCTCATCCTCCTGGCAACGTCCAAAACGGGCTTCCCGAGACGTCACCTGCGGTGACGTTAGCATGTGGAGGAAGCAATGAGAAAGTGGGCTTATCCAGCCGCGGCACTGGCCGCACTGGCTGCTGCGTCACCCTCGTTCGCGAACGACGACGTGATCAAGAACACGTCGGATCCGAACAACTGGGCGATCCAGCAGGGCAGCTACAATGGCTGGCGCTACTCGAAGCTCGATCAGATCAACACGGACAACGTGAAGGATCTGAAAGTCGCATGGCAGTTCTCAACCGGCGTGTTGCGCGGCCACGAAGGCGGCCCCCTCGTTATCGGCGACACGATGTATCTCACCAGCGCGTTCCCGAACAACGTCTTCGCCCTCGATATCTCCAATTCAGACGGCCCGAGGGTTCTTTGGAAATACTCCCCCAAGCAGGACCCTTCAGTCATTCCGGTCATGTGCTGCGATACCGTCAACCGCGGCGTCCAGTATGCGGAAGGCAAGGTGATCCTCGGCCAAGCCGATACCACGCTGGTGGCGCTTGATGCGAAGACGGGGAAGGAGCTTTGGAAAGCTGTCAACGGCGATCCGAAGAAAGGCGAGACCCACACCGGCAGCTTGACCATCGTGAAGGACAAGGTGCTGATGGGCACGTCGGGCGCGGAGTTCGGCGTCCGCTGCTCGCTCACGGCCTATAGCCTGAAGGATGGCAAGCGTTTGTGGCGCGCCTACTCTATGGGGCCGGACTCGGACATCCTCGTCGATCCTGAGAAGACTTTGTCGCTCGGCAAGCCGGTCGGTAAGGACTCTTCGCTCAAGACTTGGAGCGGCGATCAATGGAAGATCGGCGGCGGGAGTGTCTGGGGCTACGCGGCCTACGATCCGGAAAACAATCTCTACTATTACGGAACGGGTAACCCCTCGACCTGGAACCCGGCGCAGCGGGCGGGACCGGATGGCAAGCCAATCGACCAGAAGTGGTCGATGACGCTGTTTGCCCGCGATCCCGATACGGGCATGGCGAAATGGGCCTACCAAATGACGCCATTCGACGAGTGGGACTATGACGGAGTGAACGAGTCCGTCCTGATCGACGGCCTCGAGGTCAACGGCGCCAAGCACGACGTGCTCGCGCACTTCGACCGCAACGGCTTCGGCTATACAATCGACCGTCTATCGGGTGAGCCGCTCATCGCCAAGCCGTTCAACACCGCGCTCAACTGGTCGTCGGGCGTCGATCTCGACAAGTCGAGTCCCACCTATGGCCGCCCGAAGGTCAACCCGGAAAAATCCACGTTCCTCAACGGGCCCGACGTCAACACGAAGAACATCTGCCCCGCAGCCCTTGGCTTCAAGGACCAGCAGCCGGTGGCCTACTCACCGTTGACGGGGTACATCTACGTTCCAACCAACAACGTCTGCATGGACTACGAGCCGTTCAAAGTCTCGTATACGCCAGGCCAGCCGTATGTGGGCGCGACGGTATCGATGTTCCCACCGGTGGGACAGACCAACAGCGGCAAGTTCACCATCTGGGATCCGGCCAAGGGCGAGATCGTCAAAGCTATCGACGAGCCCTTCTCGGTCTGGTCGGGCGTGCTGACAACGGCCGGCGGTCTTGCCTGCCATGGCACCCTCGAGGGTTACTTCAAATGCCGTGATCAGAAGGACGGCAAGGAGTTGTTCAAGAACCGCCTCCCGTCCGGCTCGATCGGCAACGCCATGACCTATGCCATCAACGGCAAGCAGTACATCGGCATCTTCTCGGGTGTCGGCGGCTGGGCAGGCATCGGCCTTGCGGCTGGTCTCGACAAGCCGACGGACGGACTCGGCGCGGTCGGCAACTACGTCGGCCTCAAGCAGTACACGGACCTCGGCGGCACGCTTACCGTCTACGCGCTGCCGTAGCTTCGCTGGAGCGCATTCCTTCTTCCTGAGCGGACACAGGCCCGCGTCTCGGATGACTGAGACTTCAGGGAGCGACACACACATTCCAGCCGGCGCGGAGCGATCCGTGCCGGCTTCTGCTGAGCATCATTGCCCGGCCGCCGTCTCGCGCAGCACAGCGCGCCAGCCGATATCGCTCCGCCAGAAGCCGCCGGGCCAATCGATCTTCGAGATCGCCTCGTAGGCGCGGGCCTGCGCCTCCGCCACCGTCGCGCCGAGCGCCGTGACGTTCAGCACGCGGCCGCCGTCGGCCAGAATGCGCTCGCCGTCGCGGCGCGTGCCGGCGTGGAAGATCTCGACGCCCGCAACCTCCCGCGCCGCCTCGAGACCGCGGATCTCCGTCCCCTTCTCCGGCGTGCCCGGATAGCCCTTGGCGGCCAGCACCACCGTCAACGCCGCATCGTCGCTCCAGCGCAGGTCGAAGTGATCGAGCACGCCGTCCGCCGTCGCCACCATGGCGGCGAGCAGGTCCGACTGCAGGCGCATCATCAGCACCTGCGTCTCAGGATCGCCGAAGCGCACGTTGTACTCGATGAGCTTTGGTCCATCCGCCGTGATCATGAGGCCCGCGAAGAGCACGCCCTTGAACGGCGTACCGCGCGCGGCCATGGCTGCGACCGTCGGGCGGATGATCTCATCCATCGTGCGCTCGACGAGCCCCGGCGTCATGACAGGGGCCGGCGAATAGGCGCCCATGCCGCCGGTGTTCGGGCCCGTATCGCCGTCACCCACCCGCTTGTGATCCTGGGCGGTCGCGAGCGCCAGCGCCGTCGTCCCGTCGCAGAGCGCGAAAAAGCTCGCCTCCTCGCCCACGAGACATTCCTCGACGATGACTTCGGCACCGGCTGCGCCGAACGCACCGGCGAAGCACGCGTCAATTGCCGCCTCGGCTTCCGCGCGGCTCTCGGCCACGACGACACCCTTCCCTGCCGCTAGTCCATCCGCCTTGACCACAATCGGCACCGGCTGGGTTACGAGATAGGCTTTTGCGGATGCCGCATCCTTGAAGCGGCCATAAGCGGCCGTCGGAATGCCCGCTTCGCGGCAGAGATCCTTGGTGAAGCCCTTGGAACCTTCGAGCTGTGCCGCCGCCTGCGAGGGACCGAAGTGCTTGATGCCCGCTTCCGCGAGCGCATCACCGAGGCCGGCCACGAGCGGGGCTTCCGGCCCGACGACGACGAAATCGATGCCAGCCTCGCCGATGAAGCGCAGCACGGCCGCGTGATCGGCGGCATCAATCGGCACGCATTCGGCCACATCGGCGATGCCGGCATTTCCGGGCGCCGCATAGAGCTTTTCGATGAGCGGGCTGGCGCTGAGAGCCCAGGCAAGAGCGTGCTCGCGCCCGCCACCGCCGATCAGGAGAACATTCATGGGTCAGGAGCCCTGGCCGTCTTGGAGGGATTTTCGCCCTTCGTGTATCATGGTTGGCCCGGCAAACAAGCAAGGACCGATTCGTGGCTGCTTCTTCTTCCACGCCGAGCTCGGCCGGCAATGTCGTCGAGTTCACCGTTTCCGAGTTGTCCCATGCCGTCAAGCGGGCGCTGGAGGACGGTTTCGGGCATGTGCGCCTGCGCGGCGAGGTCTCGGGATATCGCGGCCCGCATGCGTCCGGCCACTGTTACTTCTCCCTCAAGGACGACAAGGCCAAGATCGACGCCGTCGTCTGGCGCGGCGTCTGGAGCCGGCTCAAATTCAAGCCCGAAGAGGGCATGGAGGTGATCGCCACCGGCAAGGTGTCGTCGTTCCCCGGCTCGTCGAAATACCAGATCGTCATCGAGACACTCGAGCCGGCCGGCCTCGGCGCCCTGATGGCGCAGCTCGAGGAGCGGAAGCGGCGCCTTGCGGCGGAGGGTCTCTTCGCCGAGGAGCGCAAGCGCGCCCTGCCGTTCCTGCCGCGCGTGGTCGGCATCGTGACCAGCCCCACCGGCGCCGTCATCCGCGACATGCTGCACGGCTTCACGGAGCGCTTTCCGACGCGCGTGATCGTCTGGCCGGTGCGCGTGCAGGGCGACAGCAGCGCCGCCGAGGTTGCGGCCGCGATCCACGGCTTCAACGCCGTCGGCGAGGGCGGCCTCATCCCGCGTCCGGACGTGATGATCGTCGCGCGCGGCGGCGGCAGCCTCGAGGACCTGTGGGGCTTCAACGACGAGATCGTGGTGCGCGCCGTGGCGGCGAGCACCATACCCGTCATCTCGGCGGTGGGCCACGAGACGGACTGGACGCTGATCGACCTCGTCGCCGATGCCCGCGCGCCGACACCGACGAAAGCCGCCGAATGGGCAGTGCCGAAGCATTCGGACCTTCTGGCCGAGACCGGGAAACTCGGGCTCCGGCTCACCGTCGCCATCCGCCGCGCGCTCGAAGCCCTGCGTCGCGATCTCAGATCGGCGGAGCGTGGGCTGCCGCGCGCCGAGGATCTGGCCGCGCTTCCCCGCCAGCGGCTTGATCACGCCGCGCACCGCTTGGACGGCGCGCTCCGCGCCCGGGTGCAGCGGTGCCATACGCACTTCTTCCAGATCGCCGGACGCCTGCCGAGCCCGCGCTCGCTCGTCGTCCATCAGCGTCAGCGCATGGATGCCACGGGCGTGCGCCTTGGGCGCGCGCTCGGCGCCAACACGCAGGCGCACCACACGCGTCACGTCCGCATCGCGGCCCGCCTCCAGCCCCGGCTGCTCGCGGTACGTATCGCGCGCGGCACCGACCGGCTCGATGGCCTCGCCCAGCGGGCTCGCGAATGCCTCGCCAAGACGGCATCCGTACGCCGCGCCCGCCTCGAGCGGGCATCCGGCGGTCTTCAGCCGGCGCCGATCCGCCATCGTATCGACCGCTGCGGCGAGCGGCTCGACGGGCTTGCGAACCGCAGCCGCCGCGCGCTCGCCACTGGCTTGGCCCAGCGCCGCCATGCGCTCGTCGGGCAGGCTAAGCTCCTCATGACCCTCGGCTATCACAGCGTCCTCGCCCGCGGCTTCGCGCTCGTGCGTGGGGCTGAGGGTGCGGCGATCCGCTCGGCACACGCCGTGGCGGCAGGCGACGCGCTCGAGATCGAGTTTGCGGATGGGCGCGTAAGGGCCGAAGCGCAGCCAGATATTCCCGCCTTGCGCGCCGCAAAACCCGCACGCCCGCTGGCGCCGGCCAAAACGGCCCCCGCCCCGCCTCGGAAGCCGGGAGACGACCAGGGGTCCCTTTTCTGATACCGTTCCTGCGGAGGGCCGCCTTGACGCGGCCGTCCCTATTGACGATGTGAACGCAGCGGCGCCTTTCGCGACCGCCTTTTTTCCAAGGCAGAGAGTTCATGAACCGCTTCGACAAGCTGTTCGGCATTTGGGGGGAAGCCCAAGTCCGCTATCTCGACGGCGAGTTCCAGGTGATGGCGCCTGGCGAGTTCGTCCGGTGTGCCGTGACCGGCCAGAAGATCGCGCTCGGCGACCTGCGCTATTGGAGCGTCGAGTTGCAGGAGCCTTACGCTACGGCCGAAATCTCCCTCGCGCGCTACCTGGAAGCCGTTCGCCATGCGGGCCGCACCGGCTGACGGCGGCTCTCCCATCCACATGAGCCACACTTTTGCTGCGAATCAGGCGTCCGGTGCGCGGCTCACCCGCGATTGACGATTCGACGCCGAATGAGAGACGAGATGCGCCGTGTGTTCTTTCTTGCGGCAGGGGCGGTGCTGACCGCCGGCACCGCCGCCTTCTCCACGCCTGCTGCCGCGAAAACGCCCGGGAAGACCTACTGCTACAACAAGGTGTGTCATCGCGTGAAGACGCTCCCCGAGATGGAGGGGCTGATCGGGCATGAGGAGGTCGTCGTCGCCTCCTATTATGACGACTGCCGGGTGGACAAGAACAACCCCTGCACGGCGCTCTCCTCCGGCGAGGAGCATCGGCCGGATCTGCCCGACAACGCCGCGAGCCCGATCTATCCGAACGGCACAATCCTGGTGCTGGTCAATCCGGAAAACGAGGCGCAGGTTCTCGTCCGCGTCAACAACTCCGGCCCGTATCGGAAAGGCCGCATGCTCGACGTCTCGCGCGCGGCAGCCGAGCAGCTCGGCTTCATCAAGAAGGGCGTCGCCTCGCTCAAGGTCACCGTCATCAGCGGCCCGCTGCGGTAAATTCCTTCACGGTCCCCCGCGCTTTTCACAACCTCACGGAACCAGTACCAGTGCGCCCGTGAGATCGCCGCGGCGGAGCCGGCCGAGCGCCTCGTTCGCCTGCGCCAACGGCATCGCCTCCGTGTGCGTCTTGACCGGGATGCGCGGGGCCAGCGCCAAAAAGTCGATAGCATCCTGCCTGGTGAGGTTCGCAACCGAGCGCACGGCGCGCTCGCCCCATAATAGGCTGTAGGGCATGGACGGGATGTCGCTCATGTGGATGCCGCCGAGCACCACGGTGCCGCCCTTGCGAACGGCCGCCAGCGCCTGCGGAACGAGCGAACCCACAGGTGCAAAAACGATGGCGGCGTCGAGGGGCCGGGGCGGCGCCTCGTCCGAGCCGCCAGCCCAGATGCAGCCGAGCGCACGCGCGAAGTCCTGAGCCGCCGTGTCGCCGGGACGCACGAAGGCGAGCACCTCCATCCCCTCATGGCGCGCCACCTGCGCCACGATGTGCGCCGCGGCGCCGAACCCATAGATGCCGAGCACGCGGCACGGCTCCGCCATGCGCAGCGACCGGTAGCCGATGAGGCCGGCACAGAGGAGCGGGGCCGCCTCGACATCGCCAAGGCCCTCCGGAATCGGGAAGCAATAGCTGGCGTCAGCCACCGCGTATTCCGCGTAGCCGCCATCAATCTGATAACCGGTGAAGCCCGGCCGGTCGCAGAGGTTCTCACGCCCGCTCTGGCAGTAAGGGCAGGTGCCGCAGGTGTGCCCCAACCATGGAATGCCGACGCGATCGCCCAGCGCGAAGGTCGTGACGCCGGGCCCGAGCTTCTCCACGCGGCCAACGATCTCGTGGCCGGGAATGATGGGCCGCTTCGGGTGCTCGAGATCGCCATCCGCAACGTGCAGATCCGTGCGGCATACGCCACAGGCCGCGACCTTGACGCGGATCTCGCCGGCAGCCGGGTCGGGCCGCGGGACATCCGCAAGCCGCAAGGGCAGGCCCGGTGCATCGAGGAGCATCGCTTTCATCATCTCAGGCATCGGCGGCCTCGCTCCAGATCCCGGTCGAGGATCTCAGCATGCCACAGAACGCGCGCCCCGTGTTTTGGGCTTCGTGCCGCGTCTGATAGGTTTGGGTCCATTGTCCGCGATGGGAGATCGCATCATGACCTTGACGCTCACTTCGACGGCCTTCGCCGACGGCACCGACATTCCGCGCAAGCATACCTGCCAGGGAGACGACGTCTCGCCGCCGCTCGCCTGGAGCGGTATCCCGGATGGGACGCAGAGCCTCGTGCTGATCGTCGACGATCCCGATGCGCCCGATCCCGCCAAGCCGCAGCGTGTGTGGGTGCACTGGGTTCTTTACAATCTGCCGCCGGATTCGAGCGGGCTGGCCGAAGCCGTAACCGCCGACGCGCTGCCGGAGGGAGCCGAAAATGGCCTCAA
>JRYH01000328.1_pt1 | contig 33990 bp, 45 predicted proteins | sample 235351 | NCBI WGS metagenome assembly JRYH01 (sample SAMN03074221, study PRJNA261480) | activated sludge metagenome | biome: Wastewater Treatment Plant; feature: Wastewater; material: Activated sludge; isolation source: activated biomass of a wastewater treatment plant treating wastewater... ...
TTGGCGTACTGCGCACCGCGCCGAGCGCCCGCCTCTCGGCGCTCATCGGCGATTTCATGAAGGCGCAGGGCGATCTGCAGATATCGATCAAGGACGGAACCCCGGCGCAGCTTCTCCGCTGGCTCGATGAAGGGCGTGTCGATCTCGCGCTCAGCGTCCGGCCGGAGACGCAAAGCGGCCTCCATTTCACGCGGCTCTACAAGTGGAAATACATGCTGGCCGTTCCGGCGGGGCACCCCTTCGCCGGCCGCCGCGTCATTCCGCTGAAAGAGCTGGACCGGCTGAATTTCCTGCATCGGACCCATTGCGAGGCGGAGAGTGAACTGACCCGCAGCTTCGCGAGCGCCGGCGTCAACCCGCATATCGTCTTTCGCACCGATCAGGACGAGAAGGCCCTTGCGCTGGTTGCCGCGGGCCTCGGCCTTTGCATGATGCCCGATATCCTGACGGCGCCCGGCGTCGTGCTGCTGCCGGTCGATGGGATCAACATCAACCGCACCCTCGGCCTGCTGCGCCAGAAGGAGGAGGAAAGCGACCTCATTCGTTCCTTCCAGATGTTTGCGGGCAGCCATGGCTGGTATAGTGATCAGAGCAGCAGCAAAAGCCGCGCCTGGACCCGATAGATCAGAGCAGGATCAGCGTCGCAAGACCGAGGAAGAAGACAAAGCCGACGAGGTCCGTCACCGTGGTGACAAACACCCCGGACGCAATCGCCGGATCCACCTTCAGACGATCGAGGATCACGGGAATGATCATGCCCATGACGCCGGCGACGAGGATATTCACAACCAGCGCCGCAGCGACAATGCCGCCGATCACGGCACTCCCGAACCACCCCCAGGCCACCAGCCCGACGAGAACGGCGAAAATACACCCGTTGATCAGCGCAACCAGCGCTTCCTTGTTCAGAATGCGAAACATATTGGCCGTAGTCAGCTCCTTGGTGGCAAGGGCGCGCACCGCAACGGTCAGCGCCTGCGTCCCCGCATTGCCGCCGATACTTGCGGCGATCGGCATCAGCACGGCAAGCGCAATCACCGCCTCCATGGTCGCGTCAAAGAAGCTGATTGCAAAGGATGCGGCAAGCGCCGTCATCAGATTGACGAACAGCCAGGGAAAGCGCGCGCGAATGGTGCGAAAGACGCTGCCGAACAGATCGTCCTCCGAGACACCGCCAAGGCGCAGGATATCCTCCTCCGCCTCTTCGTTGATGACGTCGACAATATCATCAACGGTGATCACGCCGATCAGCGCCCCATCCGCATTCACCACCGCCGCCGATGCAAGTCGATACTGCTGGAACAGGAAGGCGACTTCCTCCTGATCCATATCGACCGGGATCAGCTTCTGCTCCGCATTCATGATATCACGCACCATGACATGCCGTTTGCTGCGCATGACGCGGTTGAGCGGAATGGTGCCGATGGGATGATGCCGCGGATCGACAACGAAAATCTCGTAAAACTCGTCGGGCAGATCGTCGGTGTCGCGCATGTAATCGATTGTCTGGCCGATATTCCAATATTCCGGCACCGCAATCAGGTGGCGCTGCATCAGGCGACCGGCGCTGTCCTCGCCGTAGGAGAGCCCCTCCTGCAGCACCGCGCGCTCGTCCGGCGGGATTTCCTTCAGAACCTCGCGCCGCTCGTCCTCTTCGATATTCTCAAGAAAATCAACGGCATCATCGAGTTCGAGCTCATTGACGAAGGCGGCGATTTCCGCCGGCGCCATCTCGTCAACGAGATGCTCGCGCACGTTCTCGTCAAGATCGGAGAAGACATCGGGATCGAACCGGTCCGCCATCATCTGCAGGAACGGCAATCGCAGCTTGGGCTTGAGCTGTTCGATTAGGTCAGCGACGTCGGCCGAGTACCAGTCCTCCAGCCGCTCATGCAGATAGGCCGAATCCTTGCGCTCAATCGCTTCCTGGATTTCCTGAACGATCTCGTCGTTCAGGCCATAGGTGGGTGCGGCGGTGTCTTCGGCGATCGTGCCGTCCCCCGTAAATTCGTCTTGCGCATCCGTCATGACCAGCCTTCTTCATTCAGTCGTTCGCGCCTCGCAAGTGGGCCAGGCATCATCTTGCCGGATTTGTGATCCTGCGCATCGACCGCGGCAATCGCGGTCATGTTGACAAGGCCGCGCACCGTAATGGACGCCGCCGTGATATGTACCGACTTCGACATGCCGATCAGGATCGGTCCAACCGCAATCCCGTTTCCGATGCTTTTAGCAATATTATAGCTGATATTGGCTGCATCAAGATTGGGCATGATCAAGAGGTTCGCCGCGCCCTCAAGCCGCGAGTTCGGAAAGATCGCCTCGCGGATTGCCGGAACGAGGGCCGTATCGGCCTTCATCTCGCCTTCGATTTCAAGCTCCGGCGCCAGTCGCTCGATAATCTTGAGCGCCTTGCGCGCGTTGCGCGCGGACGGCATGTCGGCCGAGCCGAAGTCGGAATAGGAGAGCAGCGCCGCCTTCGGCTGGATGCCGAACCGGCGCACTTCGTCAGCCGAAAGGATGGCAAGCTCGGCGAGCTCCTCCGGCGACTGTTCGCGGCTGATCTGGGTATCGGTGAAAAAGAGTGTCCGCTCGGGCATGATCAGCAGATGCAGCGCCGAGGCGTTGCGCACGCCCTCGCGCACCGGGATGATATCGGCGATGCGCCGGTAATGTTTTTCATATTTCCCGAAGGTGCCACAAATCATCCCATCGGCATGGCCAAGATGCACCATCATCGCGCCGATGATCGTCGTATTCGTGCGGATGCGCGCCTTCGCCGTCTCCACATCGACGCCGAAGCGTTCGCGGAGCTTGTGATAGGCCTGCCAGTATTCGCGGTAGCGCGGATCGTCTTCGGGGTCGGTGATTTCAAAATCCACATCCGGGCGGAGGCGAAGGCCGAGCTTTTTGATCCGGTATTCAATCACCTTGCGCCGGCCGATCAGGATCGGCATTGCGAGATTGTCGTCGACGACGGTCTGGACCGCCTGCAGGACGCGCTCCTCCTCCCCCTCGCAATAGGCGACGCGCATCCGCTCGAGTCGTGCCTGGTCAAAGAGCGGCTTCATGACAAAGCCGGTGCGGTAGACGAAGTGCGAGAGCCGCTGGTGATATTTCTCAAGATCATCGATCGGCCGCGTTGCAACGCCGCTCTCCATCGCCGCCTTGGCGACCGCGAAGGAAACCTCAAGATAAAGCCGCGGATCGAACGGCGTCGGGATCAGATATTCCGGCCCGAACCCCGCCTGCGCGCCGCCATAGGCCTTCGCGACGATATCCGACTGCTCCGCCATCGCGAGATTGGCAATCGCCATCACGGCGGCGATCTTCATTGCCTCATTGATCTCGGTTGCGCCAACATCGAGCGCGCCGCGGAACAGATAGGGAAAGCAGAGGACGTTATTGACCTGGTTGGGATAGTCGGAGCGCCCCGTCGCGATGATCGCATCAGGGCGGACGGCCTTCGCCTCCTCCGGCAGGATTTCCGGCGTCGGGTTGGCGAGCGCGAGGATGATCGGCTGCTCGGCCATCGTCTCCACCATCTCCGACTTGAGGGCGCCGGGCCCGGAGCAGCCGAGGAAGATATCCGCCCCCACCATGGCTTCGCCCAAGGTCCGCTTGTTGGTATCGACGGCGAATTCCGCCTTGTAGGGGTCCATCTCCACCGTCCGGCCCGTATAGACGACGCCGTGGATATCGCAGACCGTGATATGCTCGCGCGGCAGGCCCATGCTGACCAGCAGGTTGAGGCAGGCGAGCGCCGCCGCCCCGGCCCCGCAGGCCGTCAGCCGGACCTCCGTGATGTCCTTGCCGACGATGCGAAGCGCATTGTAAATGGCCGCGGCGACGCAGATGGCGGTGCCGTGCTGATCGTCATGGAAAACAGGGATATTCATCCGCTCACGGCAGAGCTTCTCGACGATGAAGCATTCAGGGGCCTTGATGTCTTCCAGATTGATGCCGCCGAAGGTCGGCTCCATCGCCGCGATGATATTCACCAGCTTTTCCGGGTCGCGCTCATCGAGCTCGATATCGAAGACATCAATGCCGGCGAACTTCTTGAAGAGGACCGCCGTCCCTTCCATCACCGGCTTGGCGGCGAGCGGCCCGATGGCGCCAAGGCCGAGCACGGCCGTGCCGTTCGTCACGACGCCGACGAGATTGCCGCGCGCGGTGTAATTGGCCGCCTCGACGGGGCTGTCGGCAATGGCAAGACAGGGATGGGCGACGCCCGGCGAATAGGCGAGCGCGAGATCCATTTGCGTGTCCATCGGTTTCGTCGGCTGGATCGTCAGCTTCCCCGGCCTTGGCAGCCGGTGATAATCCAGCGCTTTTCCAGAAATGTCCTTCGCCATCGTCGATCTTCCCCGCTCAGAAAAGAATAACCGCTTTTACCCGCTGCCGGTCGGCTGCGCCAGTAAAACAGGTGAGTCTCCCCGAGTTTTTTTGAATAAAAGCAAGCCGATACCTTTATAGCATGCAATCAGGGCGGCGTCGGGATAAGTTTCAGAAATTGTTCTGCCTTTTTAAGCGACCGGCCGCCAATTCGACTTCTTGCGCCGATGAAAGCCATCAGGGATTCACCTCTTGACGATTTCACCGTCCTCTTTTGTAAACAGGCCGATATCGGGATTTTCAAGAATCTCCAGTACCACCTCCGACGGGCGACAGAGCCGCGCGCCCTTACTGGTGACGACAATCGGCCGGTTGATCAGGATCGGGTGATCCATCATCGCATCAATCAGTTCCGCTTCCGTCAGTTCAGGATTATCAAGACCAAGCTCCTGAAACGGCGTCCCCTTTTCCCGCAACAACGCGCGCGCTGTGATACCTATTTGCCGGATGAGGGATTCCAGTTCCTCACGGTCTGGCGGTGTTTCAAGATACAGTATGATCTCCGGTTCAACGCCGGACTGGCGAATCATCGCCAGCGTATTCCGTGAGGTGCCGCAAGCAGGGTTATGATAGATACGGGTCATGACGCTTTCCTTTCTTCAAAATGGCGGCGGGACCGGTTTGCAAGAGAAACGAGAGACAGCATGACCGGCACTTCAACCAGCACCCCGACAACGGTTGCCAGCGCTGCGCCGGAATTCAGCCCGAACAGGCTGATGGCAACGGCGACGGCCAGCTCAAAGAAATTCGACGTACCGATCATGGCGCAGGGAGCGGCAATTTTATGCGGCACCCGCATGCCGTATGCCGCACCATAGGCAAGGACAAAAATGCCATAGCTTTGCAAAATGATCGGCACGGCGATCAGGGCAATAATCAGCGGGTTCGCCAGAATGGCAGAGGCCTGCAAGCCGAACAGAATAACCACGGTTGCCAGCAATCCGATGACCGAAAGGGGTTTTATGCGGGCCATAAAAGCAGCAACGCGGGCAGGATCCCCGAGCAGCCGACGCGTGACAAGTCCGGCGATCAAAGGCAGAACCACATATAGAACCGTCGCCAGCAGCAGGGTTTCCCAAGGCACTGTGATTTCCGCAACGCCCAAGAGCAGTGCAACAATCGGCGCAAACGCAAAAACCATGATCAGATCGTTTACCGAGACCTGCACCAGGGTGTAGAGCGCGTCCCCCTTGGTCAGCTGTGACCAGACGAAAACCATCGCCGTGCAGGGCGCCGCACCCAGCAGAATAAGACCCGCGATATATTGCGCCGCATCTTCCGCCGGAATGAACGGCGCAAAAACATAGTCGAAAAAAAGCACCGCGAGCAGCGCCATGGTGAAAGGCTTGATCAGCCAGTTGACGACAAGCGTGATAAGAAGACCCTTGGGTTGCCGCGCAATATCGGACACAGCAGAAAAATCCACTCCCACCATCATCGGATAGACCATTGCCCAGATCAGAACGGCGACGACAAGATTGATGGACGCCACCTCCGTCGCTGCAATCGTTTCCACAACACCGGGTGAAAAGGAGCCGAAGACAAGCCCCGCCAAAATCGAAAGCGCCACCCATAACGTCAGCCAGCGTTCAAACACGCCAAGGCCGGAGGGGGCATCAGAAACATCTGTCATGTCACACCTTATTCATCTGATTGAATTTCAAAACGCCCGCACAGGCTGACAGCCAAGGTCGGGCCGAGGTCATTTCGGGGGGATAAGACAATGCAAAGCCGCCGCCATTGGTCATCCCTCATCGTCCCCGCGCCGGCAGGAGATTTCGCTGATAACCGGCTGACATAGTTCGGGATGACCCCCGCAACAGTCTTCCAGCAGGAAACTCAAAAGCGCGCGCATTCCCTGCATGTCAACAAAATAGCGGATGGATCGCCCCTGCCGTTCATTGCGCAGGAGACCTGCATTTACAAGGATGACAAGATTTGCGGACAAGGTATTGGGGCGCACATCGAGGGCATCGGCAATGTCTCCCGCCGCCATCCCCTCCGTCCCCTTCGTTATAAGCAAACGGAAAATTTCCAGACGGGTCGGTTGGCTCAAGGCTGAAAAGGCGGCAAGGGCGTTTTTTATTTCCATATTTCATGAAATATAGAAATAATATCTATCCGTCAAGGCTGAGAATTGCCAGCGGGAAGTGCCTGCACGGTACAACGGCCCGCCGTGACAACAGCCCCGGCCGGCTGCGGACAGTGCATATTATTGCATATCGCTCAATTAATTCAGAAAAAAGATCCCTGACTGGTAGACGGATATCGGGCACTCTGGCAATACCCTTCAATCCTGCAAGGACAATCACAAACTGCTGTTTATGATATGGTGCGGTCGAGAAGACTCGAACTTCCACCCGTGTTACCGGACAGCGACCTCAACGCTGCGCGTCTACCAATTCCGCCACGACCGCAATGGAGCGTGAGATAACAAATGTTTGCCCGCGCTGCAACAACTGAATTGCTTTTTTGGCCAATTAAAATTCGGGCAGGTTTCTTTTCACCTTGTCGGTGATGGAAATCCCGATGTTATCGTCGACGATGACGATCCCGCCATAGGCGATGGGCTTGTTGTTGGCAAGAACGATCGCGTCGTCATCGGCGCCGGCGTCAAGCTCGATCACCGCACCACGGCCCATTTTCAAAAGCTGGTGGATCGGCATCACGGCCTTGCCGAGAACGACCGAAATCTCGACGTCAACGCCTTCAATTGCCTTGCCTTCCTCGCTCATGACCTTCACCCTTTGACTGAGAATGGGGGAAGTATGCGCGAACAGGGTTAAGACGCGGTTAATGCGCGGGGCGAGGATTTGTTGTTTTTGAGAAAACTGCTATAACCCCCTCATGCACCAGATCGAATGGAAAATATCGGATCAACTCGTCCCCTATGAGATGGCGCTCCAGGCGATGGAGGCGCGCGTTGCCGACATTCGAGACAAAGGCGCCCCGGAACTCATCTGGCTGCTGGAGCATCCGCCGCTTTATACGGCCGGCACCAGCTCCGATCCTGCCGACTTGCGCGATCCGGAGCGTTTCCCCGTCTACACGGCCGGCCGCGGCGGGCAATATACCTATCACGGGCCGGGGCAGCGCGTCGCCTATGTCATGCTCGATCTCAAGAAACGCGGCGCCGATGTCCGCGCCTTTGTGCAGGATCTCGAAGACTGGGTGATCGAAACGCTGGCGCAGTATCAGATTCGCGGCGAGAAGCGCGAGGGCCGCGTCGGCGTCTGGGTGGATCGCGGGTATCGCGAGGACAAGATCGCCGCCATCGGCGTGCGGGTGCGCCGCTGGGTCAGCTTTCACGGCATCTCCATCAATGTCGATCCCGACCTTAGCCACTATGGCGGCATCGTGCCTTGCGGCATCTCGGAGCATGGCGTTACATCTCTCGTGGATCTTGGCATCCCGGTCAGCCTGCCGGAGTTTGACAGCGAGCTGAAAGCCGCGTTCGAGCGCGTCTTTCTGACGCGCGGCATTCCGGGCGTCCTCCTTCCCTGACGGCGACCGCACCGGCTTAAACACCCCCGTGACTCTATTAGGAAAATGCGATATAATGGGCGCTCAGCAAGGTGCCTTACGATGTCCGACGAACTGCACAGCGATCTGCAAACGGAGCAATGGCGAAAAGTCCTCCGGGACGGGCATCTTGGGAAAAAATTCATGGCCCGCTTCTGGCGCCTGCTTCCCGGACCGCCGCGCTGCAAGGGGTGCAACAACCCGTTCGGCGGCATCGGCGGCCTTCTCTGCCGCTCCATCGGTATGGTTCCGTCGAAAAAGAATCCGCGCCTTTGCACCCTCTGCTGCGAGAAGATGCCGCTTGGCGGCGCGGAGGTTGAGTTGGCTATCCTGTTCGCCGATGTGCGCGGCTCGACCGAGCTTGCGGAGCGATTGGGGCCGGAAAAATTCGCGGCGACGCTCAACCGTTTCTACAATACCGCAACCGAGGTCCTGATCCGCCGCGACGCGACCATCGACAAGCTGATCGGTGATGAGGTGATGGCGTTTTTCGTCCCCGGCTTTGCCGGCCCGAATTTCCGGCAGGCGGCGATCGACAGCGCGATCGATCTCCTCTCTGCCCTCGGCTATGCGGGCCGCGGCGAGCCGTGGCTGCCCGTCGGCGTCGGCATCGATTCCGGCATCGCCTATGTCGGGAATGTCGGCAACAACGAATATCTTGATTTCACGGCGGTTGGCGATCCGGTGAATACCGCCGCGCGTATTCAGGCCGCAGCGGGCCCGGGTCAGCTTCTTGTCAGCGCAAGAACGCTTCCCGAGGGCCCGAGCACCTATCCCGGCCTCACGCCGCTCTCCCTTACCCTCAAGGGCAAGAAGGAGAGCGTCGAGGTCTACTCGGTTCCGCTTACTCGAACTCGAGGATAACGTCATCCACCGCGAGCACGTCGCCTGCGCCCGCCTTGACGGCGGCAACGACGGCATCCTGCTCGGCGCGGAGGATATTCTCCATCTTCATGGCTTCAACGACCGCGAGCGGCTGGCCGGCCTTGACCTCATCGCCTTCCTTGACGTTGACGGCAACGACCATGCCCGGCATCGGGCAGAGGAGGAATTTCGACATGTCCGGCGCGACCTTGATCGGCATCAGCTCGGCAAGACGCGCCGCGTGGGGCCGGCGGACAGCAAGTTCGACAACCGCGCCGCCATGCGTCAGGCGGATACTGCCGCGATAGAATTCGAGCTGCGCGATCACTTCCTCGCCGTCGACCTTCGCCTTGATGCGCCGCTTGCCGGGTTTCCACTTGCTGCGGACCTCGAGGGTCTTGTCGCCGATCTCGACGTCGATGCCCTTGTCCGCATCTTCGACGGAAACAGCGACGGAGCGCTCCTTTCCTTCACTGACAACCCACTCCTCCGCCGTCTTCTCGACGACATCCTTGTGTGAGCGGCTGATGTAACGCAGGTGTACGAGCGTCGCCACCGCAACCAGCTTCTCGAACGTCTCGTCGCTGAGCGGCGCGCCGTGGAAGCCGTCGGGATATTCCTCGGCGATAAAGCCGGTGGTCAGGTTTCCGGCGCGGAAGCGCGGATGGCTGACGACGGCATTCAGGAAATTGATGTTGTGCGAAATACCGCTTACCTCATAGGCATCGAGGGCGCGGCGCATCTCGTCGATTGCCGCCTCACGCGTCTCGCCATAGGTAACGAGCTTGGCGATCATCGGATCATAGAACATGGTGATCTCGGATCCCTCGCTGACGCCCGTATCGACGCGCACATTGTCGCCCTTCGGCGCCTTGTAGCGGCTGAGGCGGCCAATGGACGGCAGGAAGCCGCGATAGGGGTCTTCGGCATAGAGACGGCTCTCCACCGCCCAGCCCTTCAACTTGATATTCTCCTGCTTGAGGGCGAGCTTCTCGCCATAGGCGATGCGGATCATCTGCTCGACAAGATCGATGCCGGTGACAAGCTCGGTCACCGGATGCTCGACCTGCAGGCGGGTGTTCATTTCGAGGAAATAAAAATTCCTGTCGCTGCCGACGATGAACTCGACGGTGCCAGCGGAATGATACTCCACCTCGCGGGCAAGCGCGACGGCCTGCTCGCCCATGGCTTTACGCAAGGCTTCATCGACGAATGGGCTCGGCGCCTCTTCGACGACTTTCTGGTGGCGTCGCTGGACGGAGCATTCACGCTCGCCGAGATAGAGGCAGGTGCCATGCTTGTCGGCCAGCACCTGGATTTCGATATGGCGCGGATCGACAACGAATTTCTCGATAAAGATACGGTCATCGCCAAAGCTGCTGATCGCCTCATTTTTCGCCGACTGGAAGCCCTCGCGCGCTTCCTCGTCATTATGCGCGATACGCATGCCCTTGCCGCCGCCCCCAGCGGAGGCCTTGATCATCACCGGATAGCCGATCTGGCGCGAAATCTCGACGGCGTGATCGGCATCGTTGATAAGGTCCATATGCCCCGGCACCGTGTTGACACCGGCCGCATGGGCCAGCTTTTTCGAGGCGATCTTGTCCCCCATCGAGGCAATCGCCTTCTTGCCGGGGCCGATAAAGACGATACCGGCAGCATCCAGCGCATCGGCGAAGGCCTGGTTCTCGGACAGGAAGCCGTAGCCCGGATGGACCGCCTCGGCGCCCGTCTTTTTGCAGGCATCGATGATCTTGTCGATGACGAGGTAGCTTTCCGCCGCCGCGGCCGGGCCGATATGCACGGCTTCATCGGCCATGCGCATATGCATGGCGCCGTCGTCGGCATCGGAATAGACGGCGACCGTCTGAATACCCATGGCGCGGGCGGTGCGGATGACGCGACAAGCAATTTCGCCGCGGTTCGCGATCAGGATCTTTTTAAACATTTTCTTTTCCCTCTCCCTTACAGCGGAATGTTGCTGTGCTTCTTCCACGGATTTTCGAGATGCTTGTTTTTCAGCATGCGCAGCGAATTGATGATCCGGTGCCGGGTGTTGTTCGGCATGATCACATCGTCGATAAAGCCGCGGTGCCCGGCGACAAACGGATTGGCGAAGCGCGCCTGATACTCATCGGTGCGTTTCTGGATTTTTTCAGGATCGCCAAGTTCGGAGCGGAAGATGATCTCAACCGCGCCCTTGGAGCCCATCACCGCGATTTCCGCCGACGGCCAGGCGTAGTTGACGTCGCCGCGCAGATGCTTCGAGGACATCACGTCATAGGCGCCGCCATAGGCCTTGCGGGTGATGACCGTGACTTTCGGCACCGTCGCCTCGGCGTAGGCAAAGAGCAGCTTCGCGCCGTGCTTGATAATTCCGCCATATTCCTGCGACGTTCCCGGCAGGAAGCCCGGCACGTCGACAAGGGTGACGATCGGGATATTGAAACAGTCGCAGAAGCGGACAAACCGGGCCGCCTTTTTCGAGCTGTCGATGTCGAGACAGCCGGCGAGCACCATTGGCTGGTTGGCCACGATGCCCACCGTCTGGCCATCCATGCGGCCAAAACCGGTGATGATGTTCTTGGCGAAGTTCGGCTGGATTTCAAAGAAGTCGTTCTCATCGACCAGCTTCAGGACAAGCTCCATCATGTCATAGGGCTTGTTGGGGTTGGCGGGAACCAGCGTGTCGAGCGACTTTTCTTTCCGGTCCGGATTATCGAAGCTCTTGCGCTCGGGCGACTGCTCGAGATTGCTGGAGGGCAGGAAATCAACGAGGCGGCGGACTTCCGTCAGCACTTCGACGTCATTGTCGTAGGCGTTGTCGGCAACCGAGGATTTGGTAGTATGCGTACTCGCGCCGCCCAACTCTTCGGCCGTCACCGTCTCGTTGGTGACGGTTTTAACCACATCCGGGCCGGTGACGAACATGTAGGAGCTGTCGCGCACCATGAAGATGAAGTCGGTCATCGCCGGCGAATAGACCGCCCCGCCCGCGCAGGGGCCCATGATGACCGAGATCTGCGGCACCACGCCGGAGGCCAGCACGTTGCGCTGGAAGACCTCGGCATAGCCCGCAAGGCTGTCGATGCCTTCCTGGATACGCGCGCCGCCCGAGTCGTTAAGGCCGATAACCGGCGCGCCGACCTGCACGGCCTTGTCCATGATCTTGCAGATTTTCTTGGCGTGATATTCGGAAAGCGATCCGCCAAAGACAGTGAAATCCTGGCTGAAGACAAAGACCAGCTTACCGTTGATCGTCCCATGCCCCGTCACGACGCCGTCGCCGATCACGGTTTCATTCTGCATGCCGAAATCGACGCAGCGGTGTTCGACGAACATGTCCCACTCTTCGAACGATCCTTCGTCGAGCAACAGATCGATGCGCTCGCGCGCGGTCAGCTTGCCCTTGCTATGCTGGGAATCGATCCGCTTCTGACCCCCGCCCAGCCGGGCGCTCGCCCGCTTTTGTTCCAACTGCTGAATGATATCCTGCATGTCCCTACCTCAGCTTAGATTTTAAATCAGTTCCAGAAAGCGAACGCTTGCCGCCAAACTTTCTTTGTTATTCTTTCGTCGCACCATAGCCTCGTGATCGGCGCCCCAGGTTTCCATCACATGGGTTTCGTCCAGTTCGCTAATCTCGAAGGCCTGATCGGCCGTCAAACGCCGCTCCAGAACCGCCAGCGCAATGACCAGCGACCCGGCAAGCGCCGTGATGTTATAAAGTGGCGCGAGCGCCAAATCCGTTTGCGCCGCCACCACATCTCGAAGCCGCGTCAGCGCCTCAGGCGGCTGCGGGATATGCATTACCCCTTCGCCGACCGTCAGTCGCACGCCATGCCGCTCCGCCAGCCACTCCAGCATCGGATCCCACGCCTCGGACTGGCGCGCAACCAGACTTTGCGGATGGGTCGCCCGATAGCAGACAAGGTCCGTGCCGCCATAGACGGCGATATCGTCAATCACCTTCTCGCGCTGCGGAACAACCCGGTCAATCGCCGTCGCGGCCGTTTGCATCAGCGGCATGGTGGCCGGAACAATCTCTGCCTCCTGCGCCTCCCACTCCGCCGCAATGGCATCGGCAAGCGCTTTCGTCGGCAGAAGCAAAGCGGCCTTTGCCGGCGTCTTGATCATTCGGCCATCCAGAAGAATACGGAACCCCCCGTCTCCTTCCTCCGCTGTTACCTTTTTATAAAAGCGTTTCATCCGGCCGTCTTCACATTTTCTTCGCGCGCCACCTAACAGTCGTTTGGCTTATAGAGATTACACAAAAAAATGCAAGGACTGACTTGGACTTTACGCCCCTTAAGGGGCCTCGACAATGTCAAGAAGCTCATCGAAATGATCGATAATCCACTCCGCGCCGGTTTCCTTCAGCTCCGATGCGTCGTGATAGCCCCAGCTCACCCCGACCGCCCGGCAGCCGGCGTTTCGCGCCAGCATCATATCGAAGGTGGTATCACCGACCATAAAGGTGCGCTCGCGCCGCCCGTCGACTTCGCTCATTGCCTTGTCGAGCATCTGCGGATGCGGCTTTCCGGGGTTGTGGTCGGGCGTCTGCAGAGAGCTGAAATATTTCTGCAGCCCATGCTGCTCGATCACGGCATGAAGGCCGCGCAACGACTTGCCGGTGGCGACCGCCATGGCAATATCGCGCGCATAGAGGGCATCCAGAACCGGCCGCACACCGTCAAACAGCGGCTCGTGATGGTCGATCTGGAGGCGGCGGTGAAAGAAGGAGGTTTTATAGGTGGTGACGATCCGGTCGAGCTGCTCGAAGGAGAGCGGCCGGGCAGCGAGACTGCGCACCGCGACATCGGGGTTGAGGCCGATCGTGCGCCGGATCGACTGGTCAGACGGCACGGGAAGCCCGGCTTCCTGAAACGCCTTCTGCATGCAGGCGATAACATTATGCGCACTGTCGACAAGAGTGCCGTCGCAGTCAAAAACGACGAGAGTAACCGCGCTGGAAACCATGCCCAACTATCCTGAAAGTCCGAAAAAAGGAAAAGGCCGGCGGAAATCCCGCCAGCCCGTTCGGTTTAGTCTTACTTTTTCGCTCTGGAACGATTAACCGCACTCGTAATGGCGCGGAGCGACGCGGTTACGATATTGGCATGTTTGCCAACGCCGAAAATCGGATCGCCGGCGGAATCGCGCATCTCCACATAGGCCATTGCGACGGCATCGGAGCCGAAGCCGGTCGTATGCTCGCGATAGTCATTGACCTTGAGGTCAATATCAAACTTGCTGCTGAGGGCCGCCATATAGGCGTCGATCGGGCCTGTCCCCCGTCCCTCCAGCTTGATCTCCTTGCCGCCGTCGCGCACCGTCGCAACGAGGCTACGCCGCTCGCTTTCCTCGGGATCGGCGACGGACTGGTGATTGACGAACTCGAGGCCGCCGTTTGTCACCAGATACTCCTTCTCGAAGAGGTCATAGATCGCCGCCGACGACAGCTCCTTGCCGGTCTCGTCGGTGACGGCCTGAACGACCTTGCTGAATTCGATCTGTAACAGACGCGGCAGCTCGATCCCGTAATCCTCTTCCAGCAGATAAGCGATGCCGCCCTTGCCGGACTGGCTGTTGACGCGGATCACCGCATCATAGTTGCGCCCGAGATCGGCCGGATCGATCGGCAGATAGGGAATTTCCCAGAGCGGGTCATTGGTTTTCTTCATCGCCGCAAAGCCCTTCTTGATGGCGTCCTGATGGGAGCCGGAGAAGGCCGTGAAGACGAGATCGCCGCCATACGGGTGACGCGGATGCACGGGCAGCTGGTTACAATATTCGACGGTGCGGACAACCTCGTTGATATCGCTGAAATCAAGCTCGGGGTTGACGCCCTGCGTGTACATATTCATTGCGATGGTGACGACATCGACGTTACCGGTGCGCTCGCCGTTACCAAAGAGCGTGCCCTCGACGCGGTCAGCGCCCGCCATCATCCCCAATTCGGCCGCCGCAACGCCCGTGCCGCGGTCGTTATGCGGATGCAGGCTGAGCAGCAGCTTGTCGCGGTTCGGCAGGTTGCGGTGCATCCATTCGATCTGGTCGGCATAGATATTGGCGCTCGCCACCTCGACGGTCGCCGGCAGGTTGATGATGATCTTGTTGTCAGCCGTCGGCTTCCAGATCTCCATCACCGCATCGCAAACCTCGCAGGCATATTCGAGTTCCGTCTGCGTGAAGCTTTCGGGCGAATATTCCATCTGCACCTTGGTTTCCGGCATCTCGTCGGCGAGCTGGCGAACCAGCGTTGCCCCGTCCGTCGCGATCTTCTTGACGCCCTCCATTCCCTCTTCAAACACCACCCGGCGCTGCAGCGTCGAGGTCGAGTTATAGAGATGGACGATCGCCTGCTTGGCGCCGCGGATACTCGCAAACGTCTCGCGGATCAGCTCTTCGCGCGACTGGGTGAGCACCTGGATCTTCACGTCATCCGGGATTTCATTCTCATCGATCAGGAAACGTACAAAGTCAAAATCCGTCTGCGAGGCGGCAGGGAAACCAACCTCGATTTCCTTGAAACCGAGCTTCACCAGATGACGGAACATGCGCAGTTTGCGCTCATGGCCCATCGGCTCGATCAGCGCCTGGTTGCCATCGCGAAGGTCAACGCTGCACCAGATCGGCGCCTTGGTGATCACTTTCGACGGCCACTGTCGGTCCGGCAGATTGATCGGCGTAAACGCCCTGTATTTTTCTCCGGGGTTAAAAGTCATTTTTCTTATCCTTTTATTTTTGTATCGGACCTCGTCAGTCCGCAAGTTTCAGCAATTCGGTTCGATGCAGCCTGCATACGGTCGCCGGGCGCTGCGCATACCCGTGCGACCGCAAAGAAGTCGCGAGAGCCCCCCGGAGGAGCCTGCAAACTCTTCCCGCCGATAGCCGATAAATTTTCCAAAGATGAATGACCCAGAAGGTTTTGTAACGTTCATTGAATATCCGAAGATTTTGAGAAAAGGACAGCACTAGCCCCGGCACTTAACTCAGAGTGCCGGGCCAATAAGTCGTAGGCTCAAAATCCGGATAGCATGTGTCATGCCCAGAAATGTAAATATTGAGCGCCAATAGTCAAGCCAAAAAGCGCCGAATCCGGCCCTTTCGCCTCAAAAACCCCACTCGGCGAAGGGATCCTCATAGTCATTTTCATGAAAGCCGAGCAGTTTCCAGCTTTCCGCCATATGCCGATCGAGCGGCGCCGTAACGGTTATTTCCCCGCCAGAGGGATGCGAAATCGTAATCTCGCGGGCGTGCAGATGCATCTTCTTGCTGATCACGCCGTCAAGAAACGCCTCCGAGCCGCCATATTTTCCATCGCCCACGATAGGCGTGCCGATCGCGGCGGAATGAACGCGGAGCTGATGGGTGCGCCCGGTCAGCGGTTTGAAGGCGACCCAGCAGGCTTTCTGGGCCGCCATGCTGATAACCGAAAAGTCGGTGATTGCCTTCTGGCCGTCCCGATCGACCACCACCTTCTCGCCGTTGGCGGTGACGATCTTGGTGAGGTTATAGCTGATGCTGCCCTGGCGCGGCTTCGGGACACCGGCGAGCAGCGCCCAGTAGATCTTGCGGGTGGAGCGCTGTTTGAAGGCCTCCGCGAGATGTTTCGCCGCCTGCCGCGTCCGCCCGATGACGAGCACGCCCGAGGTGTCCTTGTCAAGCCGATGGACGAGGCGCGGCTTCTCCGGATAGTCGAAGCGGAGGCCCGCAAGCAGCCCGTCAACATGGCGTGTCTGCCCGCTGCCGCCCTGCGTCGGCAGGCCGGCGGGCTTGTTAAGGACAATGACTTCGTCATCCATATGCAGGATCATGCCGCGAATCTCGGCGATATCCGCTTCACTAAGGCGCTGCGGCAGCGCATCCTGCGTCTTCTCGCGCGGCGCCGGCTTATATATATCATCAGGGAGCGGCGGGATGCGGACAATCTGCCCGGCCTCCAGCCGGTCGCCGGCCTTCGCGCGTTTCTTGTCGACACGGATATCACCCTTGCGCAGCAACTTTTCGAGCTGCACATGCGTGAGACCCGGGAAATGCGCCCGGAACCAGCGATCCAGCCGCTGATCGGCGTCCTGTTCGCTCACCGTAAGATGCTGTACGCGACTCATGTCAAAACCATTTTCATCAGATAGAGCCCGGCAAAAAGCCCGGCGATAGAAAGAACGACGCTAAGCAGGATATAGAGCGCAGCACTCAGCATCTCGCCTTTTTCGATCATCAGCGCGGCATCGAGCGAGAAGGCGGAGAAGGTGGTGTAGCCGCCGAGGAATCCCGTCACCAGCAATGCCCGGAGTTCCGGCGAGATGGAGATGCGCAGCGCCAGCAGCTCGATCAGAACGCCCATCAGAAACGAGCCGAGGATATTGACGACAAGGGTGCTGTATGGGAAGCCCGCGCCGACAAGGCGCAGCATCAGATGCCCCGTTCCGTAACGCGCGCACGCCCCAAGCGCGCCGCCGAGCGCGACCGAAAGATACATCGTCATTCGTCCGTCTTCCCGCCCTGCCTGCCTGCCCGGAGCCGCGCCCAATAGTCGAGGCGCTTCTGGATCTCCCGCTCGAAGCCGCGTTCCACCGGCGAATAATACTGCGCGCGCGGCATTTCGTCGGGGAAGTAATTCTGCCCCGAAAAGCCGTCCGCCGTGTCGTGGTCATATTGATAGCCAGCGCCATAACCGATGTTCTTCATCAGTTTGGTCGGTGCGTTCAGGATATGTTTTGGCGGCATGAATGAGCCGTTCTTTCGCGCCGCGGCCCGGGCCTTGCCATAAGCGCGGTAGACGGCATTCGATTTCGGCGCGGTCGCGAGATAGATGACCGATTGCGCAATCGCGAGTTCCCCCTCAGGCGAGCCGAGAAACTGATAGGCCTCCTTCGCCGCGTTGGCCTGCAGAAGCGCGTTGGGGTCCGCCATGCCGATATCTTCCGCGGCAAAGCGCACGAGACGGCGGGCGAGATAGAGCGGATCCTCCCCGCCATCCAGCATGCGCGCGAACCAGTAAAGCGCCGCATCCACATCCGAACCGCGCAGCGACTTGTGGAGCGCGCTGATCAGGTTGTAGTGCCCTTCGCGGTCCTTGTCATAGGCCGGCGCGCGTTTCGCCACAACCTGCGGCAGCTCCGCCACGGAGAGTATGTCGCTGCCCGAGCGGAACACCGCCTCCACCATATTAAGAAAGAAGCGCCCGTCGCCGTCGGCGAGGTGGATGAGTGCCGCCTTCGCCTCGTCATCGAGCGGGATCGGCCGCCCTTCGAGCGCCTCGGCCCGCTCCATCAGCGTTGCGAGCGCCGCCTCGTCCAGCCGGTTCAGCACCAGCACCTGGCAGCGCGAGAGCAGCGCGCCGTTCAGCTCGAACGACGGGTTCTCCGTCGTCGCGCCGACGAGGGTGATGGTGCCGTCCTCGACGTAAGGGAGGAAGCCATCCTGCTGCGAGCGGTTGAAGCGATGGATCTCATCGACGAAGAGCAGCGTCGTCTTGCCGCCGGCGCGGCGCTGCTTTGCCGCATCGAAGGCCTTGCGAAGATCGGCAACGCCGGAGAAGACCGCCGAGATCTGCTCGAAATGCATATCCACCTCCTGCGCGAGTAGCCGCGCCATGGTGGTTTTGCCCGAGCCCGGCGGACCCCAGAAGATGAGCGAGGCGAGCCAGCCCGCATCCAGCATCCGGCGAAGCGGCCCATCCTTCATCAGCAGGTGATCCTGCCCCACCACCTCCTCGAGACGGGACGGGCGGAGCCGGTCAGCGAGCGGCCGCCCCTTGTCGCTCTCACCCCCGGCGGCTTCAAAGAGAGTTGTCACGAGTTGACCTTGAAGGCAAGCGTCCGGCCACCCCTGCGGATCGTGATATGCCAGCTCCCCCGCGCCTCTTCGAGCGCGGTGCGCGCGCCCGCGACGGTGCTGACCTTCGTCTCGTTCACCTGCAGCAGGATATCGCGCGGAAGGAGGCCGTAGCGCTCTGCGACGCTGCCCTGCGCCACCTCATCGACAACGACGCCTTCGGTAAACGCCGAGAAGCCGAGCTCCAGGGCATAGGCGGGCGAGAGGTTACCGAGCGTCACGCCGGAGAGCGGATGCCGGCCCGTCAATGTCTCGAGGGCCCGCGGCGGGTTTTCCGGCGCGGGCGTCAGGTTCATTTCAAGATCAACCTGCTCGCCGCCGCGATAGACGCCGAGCGTTGCCGTGCTGCCGACAACGCTGGACGCCACCCGGAACGACAGCGTTTCCGGTGACAGCACTTCCCGCCCGTCGATGGAGACGATGACATCTCCGACTTTAAGGCCGGCATTATAGGCGGCGCTGTCGGGATGGATGCGGCTGATCAGGACGCCGCCCGGCTTTTCAAGGCCGAGGCCCTCGGCAACATCGACGGTGATCTCCTGGCCGCTCGCGCCAAGCCATGGGCGCACCACCTTGCCGGTCGCAAGACCGTTCGCAAGTACCGCCTTCACCATGTTGGCCGGAATGGCGAAACCGATGCCGAGCGAGCCGCCGCTCTTGCTGAAGATCGCCGAGTTGATGCCGGCAACCTTGCCATCCATGGTGAGCAGCGCGCCGCCCGAGTTGCCGGGATTGATCGCCGCATCGGTCTGGATGAAGGACTGGATTTCATTGCTGACGCCGGCGTTCCGATCGAGCGCCGAGATAATGCCGCTCGTCACCGTCTGGCCGACACCGAAGGGATTACCAATGGCGATCACCAGATCGCCAATCTCCAGCAGGTCGGAATCGGCGAGCTCCAGCACCGGCAGGTTCTCCCCGTCGACATCGATTTTTAGGATCGCAAGGTCCGTCCGCTCATCGGCGACCAGCACCCGCGCATCGAACTCGCGCCGGTCCGAGAGCGCCACCGTGATCTCGTCGGCCCCGCCAACGACATGGTAATTGGTGACGATAATGCCCTTGGCATCGACGATGACGCCGGAGCCGAGCGAATTCTGGATTTTCTGGCGCTGCCGCGGCGGGCCGAAATTGCCGCCAAAAAAGCGCTGGAAGAAGGGATCGTCAAAGAGGCTTGAGCGCGTCTGGGTGATTCGCGTCCGGGTGAAAATATTGACGACCGCCGGCACCGCCTTTTTCACGAGTGGCGCGAAAGACAGCATGATCTGCGTCTGGCTCTCCGGCACGGCGACGTCACGCGCGGCGGCAGGCTGTGCGGCAATCATGAGAAGGCCGACGAAAAAGACAGGCAACAATTTGCGGGACTTGACCGTCATGCTACAACCCGGACTGATGAAATTTCCAACACCCTATTAAATGCACCCCTTCAGCGCTTTTTCAAGCGAAGGGTCCGCGCACCGAAGCAACCCGGCGAAAAAAAAGGCAGCCCGACGGGCTGCCTTCGCATTCCTTCAGAAACCAGCCGCTCAGGCGACCGCTTCCGCTTCCAGCTCATCCGCATCGGCGTTCTGGTCCGGACCGGAGTCCTGCCCCTTCGCATCGACATCGCGATCGACAAACTCAATCACACCCATCGGCGCCGCGTCTCCGGTCCGGAAACCGGCTTTCAGCACGCGCGTGTAGCCGCCGTTGCGTTCCGCATAGCGCTCGCTCAGCGTCGTGAAGAGCTTGTCAACCGCCGATTTCTCATGCAGTTCCGACAATGCCTGACGACGGGCGTGCAGATCGCCGCGCTTGCCGAGAGTGATCAGCTTCTCAACGATCGGGCGAAGCTCTTTCGCCTTCGGCAGAGTGGTCTGGATTTGCTCGTGCTTGATCAGCGATGCCGCCATATTGGCGAACATTGCCTTGCGATGAGCAGAGGTTCGGTTGAGCTTGCGCCCGGATTTACGATGCCGCATTTTTCTTACTCCACAGCGATTGGTGCTGTCTTAAAAGGGTTCTTCCAGCCGTTTGGCCATATCTTCAATGTTTTCCGGCGGCCAGTTCGGCACTTCCATGCCAAGATGCAGGCCCATCTGCGCCAGGACTTCCTTGATCTCGTTCAGGCTCTTGCGGCCGAAGTTCGGCGTCCGCAGCATTTCCGCCTCGGTCTTCTGGATCAGGTCGCCGATATAGACGATGTTGTCGTTCTTCAGGCAGTTCGCCGAACGGACAGAGAGTTCAAGCTCGTCCACCTTGCGAAGCAGGTTGCGGTTGAACTCCGGCTCTTCGCTCTCTTCCTTGACAACCACTTCTTCCGGCTCGTCAAAGTTGACAAAGAGCTGGAACTGCTCTTGCAGGATGCGCGCGGCAAACGCCACCGCATCTTCGGGGCTGACCGTGCCGTTGGTCTCGACCTTCAGCGTCAGCTTGTCATAGTCGAGAACCTGGCCTTCACGGGCCGCTTCGACCTTGTAGGTAACTTTACGGACGGGGCTGTAGAGCGCATCCATCGGGATGAGGCCGATCGGCGCATCCTCGGGGTGGTTGTTGACACCCGGAACATAGCCCTTGCCGGTGTTGACATTCATCTCCATCGAGATCGTCGCGCCGTCATCGAGCGTCATGATGACCTGATCGGGGTCCATGATCTCAAGATCGGGACCCGTCTCGATCATGCTGGCGGTCACTTCGCAGGGACCGGTCGCCTTCAGGCTCATCCGCTTCGGACCCTCGGAGTGGGCGCGGATCGCGAGCGTCTTGAGGTTGAGGACAATATCGGTCACATCCTCGCGCACGCCGGAGATCGACGAGAATTCATGCAAAACATTGTCGATCTGGATAGAAGTGATCGCAGCTCCCTGCAGGCTAGACAGCAGGACGCGGCGCAGCGCGTTGCCGAGCGTCAGCCCGAAGCCTCTTTCCAAAGGTTCCGCAATAATCGTGGCTTCCCGATCGCTCTCCTCTCCCGGCTCGACGGAGAGGTTCGCCTGGATCAGATCTTTCCAGTTTTGCTGAATCACGGTATAGACCTCATAGTTGAGCGGGCCCACCACGGACCCGCGACATCCTGACAAAAAGGATACCGGAAATGCGCCAGTATCCATATGGCATATCCGTCAAACGCGGCGGCGTTTCGGAGGACGGCAGCCATTATGTGGAATGGGCGACACGTCACGAATGGAAGTGATGTTGAACCCGACGGCCTGCAGTGCGCGCAGCGCGGATTCGCGTCCTGAACCCGGGCCCTTGACCTCCACTTCCAGCGTCTTCATTCCATGCTCCATCGCCTTGCGACCGGCATCTTCAGCTGCGATCTGGGCAGCGAAGGGGGTCGACTTGCGGGAGCCTTTGAAGCCCTGCGATCCGGCCGACGACCAGGCAATGGCGTTGCCCTGCGCGTCCGTGATCATGATCTTCGTGTTGTTAAAAGAGGCGCTGACATGAGCGACGCCTGAAATAATGTTCTTACGTTCGCGGCGGCGAATACGGGTCTTGTCACGTGCCATCTTACTTCTTCTTTCCAGCAATGGGTTTCGCCGGGCCCTTACGGGTGCGGGCGTTGGTGTGGGTGCGCTGGCCGCGAACCGGCAGACCGCGACGGTGGCGCAGACCACGGTAGCAGCCGAGATCCATCAGGCGCTTGATATTCATCGAGGTCTGGCGGCGCAGATCGCCCTCGACCAGATGATCGGCATCAATCGTCTCGCGGATTTTCACGACTTCGGCGTCGCTCAGCGCGTTCACACGCACGTCCGGGGCAAGACCGATGGCCTCGCAGATTTCCTTGGCTTTAGCCGGGCCAATACCGTGAATATAGGTCAGTGCAATCAACACCCGCTTGTTTGTCGGGATATTTACACCAGCAATACGAGCCACCCTAGTCTCTCCTCATCACCAAATCGGGTCGTCCTGACCCGTGTCTCTCATGCGCCTTTGAGAAGCGCGCGATTATATAATCTTGTTTTACCTAGTCAACAGTTAGATTGTCTTGAGTACGGCTTCAATTTGCGCCGTTACCTCGTCAATCGGTGCCATGCCGTCAACCTGTTTCAGGATCCCCTTGCCGCGGTAATAGGGCAGCAGGGGCGCCGTCTGGGCATGGTAGGCGTTAAGCCGGGATTTAACCGTCTCGGCATTATCGTCGCTGCGCCGGGTAAACTCGGTTCCGCCGCATTTGTCGCAAACGCCATCCACCTTCGGCTTCAGGAATTTGTCATGATATCCGGCGCCGCACTTCGCACAGGTATAGCGCCCCGTGATCCGCTCCACCAGCACCTTGTCATCGGTTTTCATCTCGATGACGGCGTCAAGTTTCATCCCCTTGTCGGCGAGCATCCGGTCGAGCGCCTCGGCCTGCGCTTCGGTGCGCGGAAAGCCATCCAGGATCACCCCGGATTTGCAATCGGGCTGGTCCAGCCGGTCCGAGATAATCCCGGTAATGATATCGTCGGAGACGAGTTCGCCCCGATCCATCACCGCCTTCGCCTGCCGGCCAACTTCCGTTCCCGCCGCAACCGCCGCACGCAGCATGTCGCCGGTCGAAAGCTGGATCAGGCCGTGCTTGTCCTCAAGGCGCTGCGCCTGCGTTCCTTTGCCCGCGCCGGGAGGTCCAAGTAGGATCAAAATCATTTCCGCCGTCCCCCAAGTCTGGATTTCTTGATCAGCCCCTCATACTGATGAGCGACCAGATGGCTCTGAATCTGCGCGACCGTATCCATGGTCACCGATACCACGATCAGCAGCGACGTTCCGCCGAAGTAGAAAGGCACCGCCCACTGGGAAACCAGGATCTCCGGCAGGATACAGACCAGAGACAGATACGCCGCCCCCACAACCGTCAACCGCGTCAGGACATAGTCCAGATATTCCGCCGTCCGTTTACCCGGACGAATTCCCGGCACAAAGCCGCCATTCTTCTTCAGGTTATCCGCCGTATCGTCGGGATTGAAAACAACTGCCGTGTAAAAGAAGCAGAAGAACACAATACCCACGATATAGAGCAGCAGATAGATCGGCTGCCCGTGCCCCAGCATCGCCGTCAGGCTGGTCAGCCAGTCCGGCCCCGTGCCCGACGAGAAGCTCGCCACCGTCGTCGGCATCAGCAGCAGCGACGAGGCGAAGATCGGCGGGATAACACCCGACGTATTCAGCTTCAGCGGCAGATGCGAGCTCTGTCCGCCGAACGTCTTGTTGCCGCGCTGGCGCTTTGGATACTGCACCAGGATCCGCCGCTGCGCCCGCTCCATAAAGACGATGAACGCAATCACCGCAACCGCCATCACCAGCAGCATCAGGATGACGAAGGTCGACAGCGCGCCCGTCCGTCCAAGTTCCAGCGTTCCGACGAGAGCACTCGGCAGCTCGGCCACGATACCGGCGAAGATGATCAGCGAGATCCCGTTGCCGACGCCGCGCGCCGTGATCTGCTCGCCGAGCCACATCAGGAATACCGTGCCGGCGACCAGCGTGATCACGGTGATAATACGGAACTGCATGCCCGGATCGATGACCGCCGACTGCCCGTTGGAGAGCGTCAGCCCCTCGATCCCGGCCGCGATGCCGTAGCCCTGCAAAGCCGCCAGCAGCACCGTGCCGTAGCGGGTGTACTGGTTAATCTTCTTGCGCCCCGCCTCGCCTTCCTTCTTCAGCTGCGCCATCGACGGTGAAATCGATGTCATCAGCTGCATGATGATAGACGCCGAGATATAGGGCATGATGTTGAGGGCGAAAATGGTCATACGACCAAGCGCGCCCCCGGCGAAAACATCAAACATGCCGAGGATACCCCCGGCATTCTGTTGAAAGACATCCGCCAGAATTTTCGGATCAACGCCTGGAATCGGGATGTAGGTCCCGATCCGGTATACGATCAGGGCAAAGAGCGTGAACCAAAGACGCTTCTTGAGTTCCGTCGCTTTTGAAAACGCACCGAAACTCAGGCTCGAAGCCATTTGCTCTGCTGCTGACGCCATCTAAAACTCTCCCGAAGGTCCGGCTTTTCGCCGCTCCGAAGACCTGATTATTCGCTCTTCGCCGAAGCAGCGGCAAGGACAGTCACCTTGCCACCCGCCTTCTCAACAGCCTCGATCGCCGATTTCGACGCACCGGCCACTTCGAAAGTCGCCTTCGTCTTGAGCTCACCCTTGGCGAGAAGACGCACGCCTTCGCCGATCTTCCCGACGACACCGGCGGCCTTCAGGGCCTCGGCGGTGATCGTCGCGGAGGCATCGAGCTTTCCGGCATCGATCGCCGCCTGGATACGGCCGAGGTTGGCAACCGCGTAGTCTTTGCGGAAAATATTCGTGAAGCCCCGCTTCGGCAGGCGCCGATAGATGGACATCTGGCCGCCTTCAAATCCCTTGATGGCGACGCCGGTCCGTGATTTCTGGCCCTTCTGGCCCGCCCCGGAGGTTTTACCCTTGCCGGAACCGATACCGCGACCGACGCGCATCCGGTTTTTGGTTGCGCCTGCATTATCGGCAAGTTGATTCAAACGCATTTCAATATTCCTTAAATCAGACGGGCTGAGCCTTATTTGGCTTCCTCAACCTGTACCAGATGGTGGACCTTGCGGAGCATGCCGCGAATGGCCGGCGTATCCTCAAGTTCGACAGTGCGATGCATCTTGTTCAGTCCAAGACCGACGAGCGTCGCCCGCTGATCCTTCGGGCGGCCAATCGGGCTGGCCGTCTGGGTTACCTTGATCGTTGCTTTCGCCATCGACCTATTCCTTTCCTGCCTCGCTGCCGCGGCGTCCGAGCACGTCGGAAACCTTCTTACCGCGTTTGGCCGCTACCATACGGGGAGAGCTGACAGCCTTCAAGGCCTCGAACGTCGCCTTGATCATGTTATAGGGGTTGGAGGTTCCGATCGACTTCGTCACCACGTCCTGGACCCCGAGGGTCTCGAACACAGCGCGCATCGGACCGCCGGCGATGATACCGGTACCGGCCGGCGCCGAGCGGAGAACCACGCGGCCCGCACCGAAGCGGCCATCCACGTCGTGATGCAGCGTGCGGCCTTCGCGGAGCGGGACACGCACCATGTTGCGCTTTGCCGCTTCCGTCGCCTTGCGGATGGCTTCGGGAACCTCGCGCGCCTTGCCGTGACCGTAGCCGACACGGCCCTTCTGGTCACCGGCAACGACGAGTGCCGCGAAAGCGAACCGGCGTCCGCCCTTCACCACCTTGGCCACACGGTTGATGTACACCAGCTTATCGACGAACTCGGAATCGCCTTTTTCTGCTTGTTCAGGTCTCAACATCGACAATTCCCCTAGAAGGACAGGCCGCCCTCACGGGCAGCGTCGGCAAGGGCCTTGACCCGGCCATGATATTTATACCCGCCGCGATCAAACGCGACTTCCTTGACGCCGGCCTTGAGGGCCCGCTCGGCGATCAGCTTGCCAATCTCGGCAGCTGCATCCTTGTTGGCGCCGCTTTTCAGCTTCTCGCGCAGATCTTTCTCCAGGCTCGATGCGGATGCGAGGGTCTTGCCCTGCGCGTCATCAATGATCTGGGCATAAATCTGCTTGAGCGTGCGATGAACCGAAAGCCGCACACGGCCCGAAGACACCTTGCGAAGCTGGGTCCGGTTCCTGCGCCGACGGCGTTCGAACAATTCTTTAGAATTAACCATTCTCGGCTCCTACTTCTTCTTGCCTTCTTTACGGAAGACGACTTCATCCGAATATTTGACGCCCTTGCCCTTGTAGGGCTCCGGCTTGCGATAAGAGCGGATGACGGCCGCAACCTGGCCAACCTGCTGCTTGTCCGCGCCCGAGATCTCGATCACGGTCGGAGACGGCGTTACGATATTGACGCCTTCCGGGATCGGAAGATCAATGTCGTGGCTGAAGCCGAGGCTGAGTTTCAGCACGCGTCCCTGCACCGCCGCACGATACCCGACGCCGAGGACTTCGAGCTTCCGCGTAAAGCCGTTCGAGACGCCTTCGACGAGGTTGTTCAGAAGCGTCCGCTGCAGGCCCCACATCTGGCGGCTGCGGTTGCTCTTGTTCCGCGGCTTCACCCAGATCTGGTCGTCCTTGCGGTCGACGATAACGTCGTCAACAAATTTCATGCTGAGCACGCCCTTGCTGCCCTTCACGGTGATATCGTTGCCCGCAAGCTGTACATCGACACCAGAGGGGATCGTCACCGGATGTTTTCCAATACGAGACATAACTCCTCCTTAGTACAGTTTGCAGAGCACTTCGCCGCCAACATGGGCTTCGCGTGCTTCCGTGTCCGACAGGACGCCGGCCGGAGTTGACAGGATGGCAACGCCGAGACCGTTGCGGACCGTCGGCAGATCTTTCACGCCGGTGTAGATCCGGCGACCGGGCTTGGAGACCCGACTGACATGCTCGATCACGCCCTTGCCCTGATAATATTTCAGTTCAATGGTCACTTCCGGGCGGCCCTTCTGCTCTTCGGTAACTTCGTAGCCGCGAATGTAACCTTCGCGCTTCAAAGCCTCGAGAACACTCAGTCGCAGCTTGGAAGACGGGCTCTTTACGCTGCTCTTCATGGCGCGCTGACCGTTACGGATGCGGGTCAGCATATCGCCGAGGGGATCACTCATAGACATCTTTGTATCTCCCCTACCAGCTCGACTTGACCATGCCCGGGATCTGGCCATTGGACGCCATGTCGCGCAGGCCGATACGGGAAAGTTTCAGTTTACGATAAACGCCACGCGGCCGACCGGTCAGTTCGCAGCGGTTACGCAGACGCGTTTTCGAGGAATTGCGCGGCAACGCAGCCAGCTTCAGGCGCGCGGCAAAGCGTTCTTCCTGCGGCAGTTCCTCATTCTTGCTGATTGCCTTCAGCTCAGCTCGCTTGGCCGCATATTGTGCGACCATCCGGCTCCGCTTCTGGTTCTTTTCAACAGCACTTTTCTTAGCCATTCTCAAATAACTCCTTGGATCAATTGATCTTGAACGGCATGCTGAACCCCTTCAGAAGCTCGCGCGCTTCCTCGTCGGTCTTTGCCGTTGTGCAGATCACGATATCCATTCCCCGTACGTCCGTTACATCATCGTAATGGATTTCCGGAAAGACGATTTGCTCTTTCAGGCCCATGGCATAGTTGCCACGCCCGTCAAAGCTTTTGGCGGAAACACCGCGGAAGTCCCGAACGCGGGGCAACGCGATGTTGATCAGGCGATCCAGGAACTCATACATCTGGTTCTTGCGCAGCGTCACCTTTACGCCGATCGGCATGCCTTCGCGCAGCTTGAAGCTGGCGACGGATTTCTTGGCGACCGTGACAACCGGCTTCTGACCGGAAATCTTCGCAACTTCACTTTCAACCGATTTGATCTTCTTCGAATCGGCGACCGCTTCACCACAGCCGACGTTGATGACGATCTTCTCCAGCTTAGGGATCTCCATCACGTTCTTGTAGGCGAACTTGTCCTGCATCTGCTGACGCAGCGTCTCGTTATATAATGTCTTAAGTCTTGGCGTCGTCATCGAACTGCCCCTTAAATATCAATGACTTCACCGGAGCGCTTGGCAAAGCGAACTTTCCGGCCGTCATCCAGTATCTTGTAGCCAACCCGCGTCGCCTTGCCGTCCTTCGGATCCTGCAATGCAACGTTCGAAATATGAATGGCGGCTTCTTTTTCCACGATTCCGCCCTGCTCGGTCTGGCTCTGCTTGGTATGGCGCTTGATGATATTGACGCCGGAAACGACCACGCGGCGATCCTTGCGAATAACGCTCAGCACCTCGCCCTTGCGGCCCTTGTCCTTGCCCGCCAGAACGACGACCTTGTCGCCTTTTTTCACTGCAAACTTTTCAGCCATTAGAGAACCTCCGGCGCCAGCGAAATGATCTTCATGTAATTCTTGCTCCGAAGCTCACGGGTGACGGGGCCGAAAATACGCGTTCCCACCGGCTCGCCCTGCTTGTTGATCAGCACGGCGGCATTCGAATCGAAGCGAATAGCCGTCCCGTCCGGGCGGCGGATTTCCTTCTTGGTGCGCACGATGACAGCTCTCTGAACGTCACCCTTTTTGACACGGCCGCGCGGAATGGCTTCCTTCACGGAAACGACAATCACGTCTCCGACAGATGCGGTTTTCCGCTTCGAACCGCCCAAAACCTTAATGCACTGCACCCGTCTTGCGCCGGAATTGTCGGCGACATCCAGGTTGGTTTGCATTTGAATCATAGTCGTTTACCTTTATTTGGTATCAAAACCAGTATTTCCAGCAACGCTTAAAGAACTTCCCAGCGCTTCAACTTAGACCGCGGCGCACATTCCTGGATACGGACCGTGTCCCCGACCGAAAATTTGTTTTCAGCATCATGGGCATGATACTTCTTGGACTTGCTAATGTACTTTTTATACAGCCGGTGCATCACTTGACGCTCGACTTTGACAACGACAGTCTGATCGTTCTTGTCGCTGACCACGGTTCCTTGCAGGATACGCTTTGGCATCGTTCTCTCTCCTAAGATGCAGCTTTAGCTGACATCACCGTTTTGATGCGGGCGATATCCCGCCGCACCTGGCGTTGGCGCGCCGTATTTTCCAACTGGCCACTGGCTTTCTGAAAGCGCAGATTGAACTGCTCTTTCTTGAGCTGAAGCAGCTCTGCGCTCAGCTCGTCTTTCGTTTTGCCCAGTAAATCCTGTGCTTTCATGGTCAATCCCCTTCCCCGAGACGGGTCACGAAACGGGTCTTGATCGGAAGCTTCGCCGCGCCGCGCTCAAATGCCTCGCGCGCGACTTCGACCGGAACACCGTCAAGTTCGAACATAATCTTGCCCGGCTGCACGCGAACCATCCAATATTCCGGCGATCCCTTACCTTTACCCATCCGAACCTCGGTGGGCTTTTTGGAGACGGGAACGTCCGGGAATATGCGAATCCACACGCGTCCAGCACGCTTAATATGGCGGGTTACCGCACGCCGAGTCGCCTCGATCTGCCGCGCGGTCAGACGCCCGGGCTCTACAGCCTTTAGGCCGAAAGCGCCGAAGTTCAGCGTTGTACCCGAAGTTGCTGTTCCCTTCAAGCGCCCTTTATGCGCTTTGCGAAATTTTGTGCGCTTCGGTTGAAGCATGACATCACCCCTTTACTTAGTTCCGACGACCGCCGGGACGGCCCGCGGGGCGGCCACCCGCCTGTTGTTTTTCCATCAGCTTGTCCTGCGCCATCGGATCATGCTCCAGGATCTCGCCTTTATAGACCCAGACCTTGATACCGATAATGCCGTAGGTCGTGAGCGCCGACGCCGTACCGTAGTCGATATTGGCGCGCAGCGTATGCAGCGGCACGCGGCCTTCGCGGTACCATTCGGTGCGTGCAATCTCGGCGCCGCCAAGACGGCCAGCGCAATTGATCCGGATGCCTTCGGCCCCGAGCCGCAGCGCCGACTGAACCGCCCGCTTCATTGCCCGGCGATAAGACACGCGACGGGCCAGCTGCTGGGCGACGTTCTCAGCCACCAGCTTCGCATCAATTTCCGGCTTGCGGACTTCGACGATGTTGAGGTGCACCTCGGAATCGGTCATCTTGGCGATCGCCGAGCGCAGCTTTTCGATATCCGCGCCCTTCTTGCCGATGATCACGCCCGGACGCGCCGAGTGAATGGTCACCCGCGCCTTCTTCGCCGGCCGCTCGATAATAATCTTGCTGATGCCCGCCTGCTCGAGCTGCTTCTCGAGATAGGCGCGAATGCGCACGTCTTCGTGCAGCAGCTTCGCATAGTCATCCTTGGCGTACCAGCGCGAATCCCACGTCCGGTTGATGCCGACCCGAAGGCCAATCGGATTTACTTTTTGACCCATTATTCCTGCTCCTCGCGCTCACGGACGACGATCGTGATGTTGCTGAAAGGCTTCAGAATCGGGCTTGACCGACCACGACCGCGCGGGCGCATCCGCTTCATCACCAGCGAGTTGCCGACATAGGCTTCCGCCACATAGAGCCGGTCAACGTCGAGCTGATGGTTGTTTTCCGCGTTGGCGATTGCCGACTGAAGGACCTTCTTTACTTCCGGCGCAATGCCGCGCTTGGAGAAGGTGAGTTCTGTCAGCGCTGCTTCCGCCGATTTGCCACGGATAAGGCCGGCGACCAGATTGATTTTCTGCGGGCTGACGCGCAGGCGATTGCCGATGGCGCACGCCTCCGTATCTTTCAGTTGCCGCTTAAGAGACGGTTTCCCCATGTTACTTTCTCCGAGCCTTTTTATCGGCCGCATGGCCATAATACGTCCGTGTCGGAGAAAATTCCCCGAACTTGTGGCCGACCATGTCCTCGTCCACCAGCACCGGAACAAACTTCTGGCCGTTATAGACGCCAAAGGTGAGCCCGACAAACTGCGGGAGGATGGTTGACCGGCGGGACCAGGTCTTGATGATTTGTTTTCTGCTATCAGCCCGTGCGGCTTCTGCCTTCTTCAGCAGATAGCCGTCAACAAACGGGCCTTTCCATACAGAACGTGCCATAATGCGCTCCTACTTCTTCCGCTTTTGCGGACGGCGCCGCATGATCATTTTATCGGTTGCCTTGTTCGACCGCGTCCGCTTGCCCTTCGTCGGGATACCCCACGGGGTTACCGGATGACGGCCACCGGAGGTCCGGCCCTCACCGCCACCATGCGGATGATCGACCGGGTTCATGGCGACACCGCGAACCGACGGGCGCTTGCCGAGCCAGCGGGTCCGGCCTGCCTTGGCGAGCTTGATATTCTTCTGGTCCGGGTTGGAAACCGCGCCGACCGTCGCGAGGCATTCGCCCGGAACGATGCGCTGTTCACCGGAGGCCAGACGAAGCTGGGCATAGCCGGAGTCCTTGCCGATCAGCTGGACATAGGTGCCTGCGGCGCGCGCGAGCTGGCCGCCCTTGCCGGGCTTCATCTCGACGTTATGCACGATCGTGCCGACCGGCATATTCTTCAACGGCATCGCATTGCCGGGCTTGATGTCGACGTTGCGGCCCGCAATCACCTTGTCGCCCGCAGCGATACGCTGCGGCGCCAGGATGTAGGCAAGCTCGCCGTCCTCATAGCGGATCAGCGCGATGAACGCCGACCGGTTCGGGTCATACTCAAGCCGCTCAACCGTCGCGGAAACGTCAAACTTGTTCCGCTTGAAATCGACAAGACGGTAGGTCCGCTTGTGTCCGCCGCCGCGGCGACGCGCCGTGATCCGGCCATAGTTGTTGCGACCGCCGTTGCCGGACAGGCCTTCGGTCAAAGCCTTGATCGGCTTTCCCTTGTGCAGCTCGGAGCGATCAACAAGGATCAGGCCCCGCTGCGCCGGTGTCGTCGGTTTATAATTCTTCAACGCCATAGCTTAAATCCCCGCCGTCACATCAATGGACTGCCCTTCAGCAAGGGTCACCACTGCTTTCTTATAGTCAGAGCGTTTGCCGATGCGGCCACGAAAACGCTTCACCTTCCCGTTGGTGCGGTTGGTGTTGACATTCGTTACCTTGACATCAAAGAGCTTTTCTACAGCTTCCCTGATCTGCGGCTTGGTCGCGTTCAGGGCGACGCGGAACGTCACCTGATTGAACTCGGACCCCATGGTGGACTTTTCCGTCACCACTGGGGCGAGCAGGATATCGTAAAGATTTTCCTGGTTCATTTCAGTCGAGCCTCCAGGTTTTCAACAGCGCTTTTCGACAGCACGAGAACATCGCGGCGCAGGATGTCATAGACATTCGCCCCGTTCGAGGTCAACAGGTCGATCCGCGGCAGGTTGCGCGCGGACAGCGCAAAATTCTTTTCCATCTCGTCGCCATCAACGATCAGCGCCGATTCCCAGCCGAGAGCCTTGAATTTTTCAGCAATCGCGCGGGTCTTGATGTCGCCGGCCTTCAGCTCATCGATGATGACAAGCTTGCCTTCCGCATGCTTGGCGGAAAGCGCCGTCTTCAGCGCGAGCTTGCGCACCTTCTTCGGCAGATCGTGGGCGTGGCTGCGAACAACCGGGCCATGCGCCACACCGCCGGTGCGATGCTGCGGCGCGCGTTTCTGACCCTGACGGGCGCGGCCGGTGCCTTTCTGCTTGAACGGCTTCTGACCCGTCCCGGAGACTTCGGAGATATCCTTCGTCTTATGGGTACCGGCCCGGCGTGCCGCCAGCTGGTAACGCACCATGCGCTGCAGGATGTCGGCCCGCACAGGCACACCGAAGACCTCTTCGGCAAGTTCGATATCGCCGGCCTTCTTATTATCGAGGTTGATTACATTTACCTTCATTTCAGCCGTCCTTTACTCTTCCGCCGCGCCGTCGGCAACGGAGGACTCTTCGACAGGCGCATCCGCCGCTGCGGCTTCCCCGCCCTTGGCGATGAATGCTGCCGGGAACGGAGCATTCTCGGGGCGCGCCTTCTTGATCGCGTCGGCGATATAGACCCAGGATCCCTTGGCCCCCGGAACGGCGCCTTTGAGGAGAACCAGTCCGCGATCCTTGTCGGTCGAGACCACTTTCAGATTCTGCGTGGTCACGCGGGCGGCGCCCATGTGACCGGCCATCTTCTTGCCTTTGAAAACCTTGCCCGGATCCTGACACTGGCCGGTGGAACCATGCGCGCGATGCGACACGGAGACACCGTGCGAGGCGCGCATACCGCCGAAGTTGTGCCGCTTCATCGCGCCGGCAAAGCCTTTACCGATGCTCGTGCCGACAACATCGACATACTGATCCGCGACGAAGTGATCCGCCGTCAGCTCCGCACCGACATCGACAAACGCGTCTTCCGACACGCGGAACTCGGCCACCTTCATCTTCGGCTCGACTTCCGCCTTGGCGAAATGGCCGCGCAGTGCCCGCGTCACATTCTTGACTTTGGCCGTGCCCGCACCGAGTTGGACGGCATTATAGCCATGGCTGTCCGCCGTGCGATGCGCGACGACCTGACATTTGTCAACGGCAAGAACGGTCACCGGAACATGTGTGCCGTCTTCCGCGAAAATCCGGGTCATGCCCAGCTTTTTTGCGATCAATCCACTACGCATTTAGATCACCCCAACAGCTTGATGGACACATCGACGCCTGCGGCGAGGTCCAGTTTCATGAGCGCGTCCACCGTCTGCGGCGTCGGCTCAACGATATCCAGGAGACGCTTGTGGGTCCGGATTTCGAACTGCTCACGCGACTTCTTGTCAATATGCGGACCGCGCAGGACCGTATATTTGTCGATGTGCGTCGGCAGCGGAATGGGCCCGCGAACTTTTGCGCCCGTGCGTTTCGCCGTGTTTACAATTTCACCTGTCGAAGCATCGAGAACGCGATGGTCATACGCTTTCAGGCGGATGCGGATATTTTGGTTTTCCATTACTCTGGTCACTCCAGAAGAGAAACATGGCAGCCCCGGAGGGCTGCCCGCAAGTTAAGCAGTTACGCTGGCGACG
>JRYH01010545.1_pt1 | contig 33778 bp, 27 predicted proteins | sample 235351 | NCBI WGS metagenome assembly JRYH01 (sample SAMN03074221, study PRJNA261480) | activated sludge metagenome | biome: Wastewater Treatment Plant; feature: Wastewater; material: Activated sludge; isolation source: activated biomass of a wastewater treatment plant treating wastewater... ...
GCATCCTGTGGATGACCACGTCCCTGATGTTCCGCTGGCGCTGGGAACGCCGGCCGCTGGATGCGGATTTTGCGCCGGATGCATTGCCGGCCGTGACCGTGCTGATCCCCGCCCACAACGAGGCCGAGGTCATCGGCAAGGCGCTGGATGCGGTCCTCCAGCTCGACTATCCTGACTACGAGGTCATCGTCATCGACGATGGCTCGACCGATGCGACGCTGGTCCAGGCGCAGGCCTTTCGCGGAGACGCTCGTCTGCGCATCCTGCGCAAGACCACCAACGAGGGCAAGGCACTCGCCCTGAATGATGCGCTGCCGCTGGCGCGCGGCGAGATCATTCTCGTCCTCGATGCCGATACCGAACCGGAACCGGATCTGTTGCGCGCGATGGTGCCGCATTTCGCCTCGGTACGGGTCGGCGCGGTGACCGGCAATCCGCGCGTACGCAATACCGGAACCTTCCTGGCACGGCTGCAGTCGATCGAGTTTTCGTCGATCGTCAGTCTGTTGCGCCGCTCGCAGCGCATCTGGGGACGGATCGTCACCGTGTCCGGCGTCGTGGCGGCCTTCCGGCGCGACGCGCTGCTCGATGTCGGCGGCTTCAGCCCGGACATGCCGACCGAGGACATCGATCTCACCTGGAAGCTGCAGAAGCGCTTCTACGACATCCGCTATGAGCCGCGCGCGATCTGCGGCATGTCGGTGCCGGTGAGTCTGCGCGGCCTGTGGAAGCAGCGCCTGCGCTGGGCGCGCGGCCTGATGCAGGTTCTGCACCGGCATCGCGGTGTGATTGCACACTGGAAATATCGCCGCATGTGGCCGATGTTCGCCGAGTCGGTGCTGTCCACGCTCTGGGCACTTTGCTTCGTCGTCCTGACGACGATCTGGATCCTGTCGTGGGCGATCGGCGTGCCGCCGGTCGGTGCCTCGCCGATTCCGAATCTGTGGGGGATGACGATCGGCACGATGTGCGTGCTGCAGCTGATCGTGGGCGCCTGGATCGATCGCCGCTACGACCGTTCGATCATGCGGATGGTGCCTTATGCCGTCTGGTATCCGATCATCTACTGGATGCTGCTGGCGCTGGCTGCGGTGGCGTCGATTCCGTGGCTCTTCCGCCGTCCGCAAAGCGGTCCGGTGCGCTGGGACACTCGACGTTCGGGAGCGGGAGCGTGAGGCGCCGGCGTCTCGGTGTGATGACGCTGGCGACCGCTGTACTTTGCCTGGGCATGGTCGCCGGCATCGAGGATGCATGCGCCGAAACTGCCCGATCGGCCCAGCCGGCCGGACACACACGTGCCGATCTTCTCGACATCGCCCGCCAGCAGGTTGACCGGCACGAGTATGTGCTTGCGCTGGAGACATATCAGCGTCTTCTTGCACAGAGTCCGGATGATTCCGACCTGCTGATCGAGGTGGCGCGGGTGCTCGGGTATGCCGACCGCAACGCCGAGTCGGCGCAGATGTACCGTCGCGTTCTGACGGTTGCCCCGCAGCGGCGGGCCGACGTGCGCCGCTCGCTCGCCTGGCAGACGCTGTGGACGCCGGATGCGGCGGCGGCCGAGGCACTGTTTCTGGAATCGCTCGATACGGATCCCGATCCGGCGGATGCATGGCGTGGCATTGCCGAGGCGCGCCAGCAGCAGAATGATCTGTCGGGTGCTGTCGACGCCTATGAAGAGCTGTTGCGGCTGACTCCGGATGATGCTGTCATTTCGCGCCGCAGGGCGCAGCTCCTGGTCTGGCAGGGTCGCCATCAGGAGGGAATCGACGCATTCGAGGCGCTGCTGCAACGCGATCCGGGCGATCGCCTGAGCCGCATCGGTTTGGCGCGTGCCCTCAATGACGCCGGACGCCATCGCCAGGCGCTCGCCCGCTTCGGGCAGATCGACGAAGCCGGACTCGACGCCGATGATCGCTTCAGCCGCGCCCGTGCACTGCAGTGGGCCGGCTTTCCGGAACTGGCCGACCGTGAACTGCTCGCCATCGATACGCCGGACGCGCAATGGGTGCATCGTTACCAGACCTCCCGGGAACTGGCCGGACGCTGGCTTGCGGAAATCAATGGCTCGACCGATCGTGACGGGCTCGATACCCGGACGATGATCGTCGGCTCCAGCCTGCCGCTGCGTTACCCGGCGATCGTCGGCGCGAGCGTGCGTCAGGTGCGCTTCGACGATCCCCTGGGAAGGGTGCGTGGCACCCGCTTCCAGGTGGACGCCTCCACCCGCATCGGTACACCGACCGACACTCATGGAGTGATCTGGCCATCGGTGACGATTGCCTGGAATGATTATGATCATCGCGGGGCGGGCGGTGGCGCCAGTGCCGGTAGTTGGCATCCGGTCACGGGCGGCGTTCGCATGCACTGGCTGCCGACCGACCTGGTGCGCATCGATGCCGAACTCGGACGCGAAACCGTCGAGACACCGAAAGCAGTCGAAGAGCGGGTGACGATCGACGTCGCATCGATCGGGGTAGAGTGGCGACCCGTGCCAGTCTGGTCGCTGGCAGCATCGCTGGCACATTTACGCTTCGACGACGGCAATGCGCGTGATCGACTGTATGTGCGTGTGGAGCGGACGGTCCTGCCGTCACCGCGGATCCGTGTCGGGCTGGAAGCGCAGCGCTTCAGCAGTTCGGACCCGGCCGGGCCGTCGACGCCGTGGCGCGGCTACTGGAGTCCGGACAAATATGGCGAAGCACGCCTGTTTGTCTCCTGGTTCCATGACTGGCAGGATTGGCAATTCGAGGCCCGTGCCGGTCTGGGGACGGCACGCGAGACGGATGGCTGGGGCAATCGTTCGGGCGGTCGACCCAATACCTGGGAACTGGTCGCGGTGCGCGATCTGTCGCCGACCCTGCAACTGCGGGCGCAGGTCGGAGGATCGGGCAGCGGCATGGGCGTTGGCACGGGCGGCTCGGGGTACTGGCGCCGGTACGCGGGAATCAGTCTCGTCGGCTGGTTCTGACGGCATTTTTCGCATCGCGACAAAAGTCTCATCCGTCGTCGGGCATTGCATCTAGACTGAAGCTGTCTTCTTTCGCCGATCGATTCAGGAATCCTGGCCCGCATGCGTTCTCCCCGACTGCGTCTGTCCCGATGGCTGGTACTGGCGTCTTTTGCTGCGCTTGCCGTGCCCCTGAGCGGCACCCTGATCTGGTTCGGCTCGGGGTATACCGGATCGTGGACGGGAGACGCGGACACCGGGTACGGCGCGGGTACATTCGCCGGCCCGGGCGACGATGGGTTTCACCGGCGACCGCCGATCGCCCGGCACACGCAGGCATGCGTGGGTCCGGATTGTGGCCCGGGCGGCTGGTCGGACCCGGGGGGAGCGGTCGATCCGTTTGCGGACGGTGACGAATTCCAGGGTGACCTGGACGAGTTTGGCGACTACGGCACGGAGATTCTGCCAGGCACGGGATTTCGTGCCGGCATCCCGTTGCAGCCCCTGCAACTAGCCGACAGTTCGGGATGGTTCCCGGGCGGATCGCATGGCTCGGGGGGATCAGAGTCTCCCGGATCGGGGTCTCCCGGATCGGCGGGTCCGTCTGAACCGTCAGGGCCTGGCACAACCGATGGCGGGGACACCGACAGTGACAACGGCGGAAAACCCGCAGACGGGTCGGGATCGGATCCGTCCGGCGGCCAGCCGGATGGATCCGGTCCGGGTGAACCCGATCCCGGCGTCACGAATCCCGGCGGTCCCGATCTGCCGCCCGACGACAATCCAGGTGGTGATGACGGCACCAGTCCAGGCGCTGAAGACGGCACCAATCCAGGCGGCGGCGATGCCGGCGAGGACGAAAATCAGGCCGGAGAGGGAAATACGGGTACCGGTGGCTCCGATGATGGCAAGGCCCCGGGCCAGGGCGCCGGCTCCGGCGATACGGATCCCGATACGGGAAATGGCAGCCCTGGAAGTGAATCCGGCGACGATTCCGGATCGGAGACCGAGTCCGGCCACGGCAACGGTAGCGACAACGGCGGTCGTGACAACGGTGGCGATGGTGATAACGACGGCGGTAAGATCGGCACGGGTCCGGATACCTGCATCGACCTGGGCGAGTGTCGCCAGGATCCAGCTGACCCGCCGAGAGAAGCAGATGGCACGGTCCCGGTACCGGCCAGCCTGACCTTGTTCCTGGCCGGATTGCTGATCATGGGCCGGCGGCGGCGAACGCGCATCGATATCTGATCGGCCTGGCCGCGCATGTGCGCGGCGGCACTGCTACACTGCTGCGGCCATGCCAGTCACGGTCGCCTCTTCGAAGCACCCGTCGACGTCCGCTGCGACGTCCTCTTCGGCGCATTTCCCGGCTGCCGTCATCGGCGCGCTCGGCATCGTTTTCGGCAATATCGGCACGAGCCCGCTGTACGCCTTTCGCGTGGCTTTCGATCCGGTCTACGGTCTGACACCCGAGCGGGCCAACGTACTGGCCCTGCTGTCGATGATCGTCTGGTCGATGATGATCATCGTCACGCTCAAGTACGTGATCATCCTGCTGCGCTTCGATCACCGCGGCGAGGGCGGTGTGCTCGCGCTGCTGTCGCGCTGCACGCATGAGTTGCAGGCGCGGCCACGATTGCGCTGGGTCATCACGATTCTCGGCGCACTGGCGGTTTCCTTCTATTTCGCCGACGCCGTCATCACGCCGGCGATCACGCTGCTTTCGGCGGTCGAAGGGCTGGCGGTGATCGATCGTGAGCTGGACGTCTTCATCGTGCCGGTGGTTCTCGTCCTCCTGATTGTTCTGTTCGCCGTCCAGCGGCGGGCGACCGGCCGTGTCGCGGTACGTTTCGGCCCGGTGATGGCCATCTGGTTCATCGCCATTGCAGCGGCCGGTATTGACCAGATCCTGCGTCATCCACAGATTCTGCTGGCTCTGGATCCCCGTCTGGCCTGGTCGTTCATGCTCGGGCAGCCGGGTGCGGCGTTCCTCGCGGCAGGCGCCGTGTTCCTGTGCATGACCGGTGCCGAGGCCCTGTATGCGGATCTGGGCCAGTTCGGCGTGCGTCCGGTACGCACCGGCTGGTTTGCCCTGGTGTTTCCGGCGCTGCTGCTCAATTACTTCGGCCAGGGCGCGCTGGTATTGCACGACCCGCAGGCCATCGGCAATCCGTTTTTCCTGCTGATCCCGGAATCCATGCGACTGCCGATGGTGGCACTGGCCTGTCTGGCGGCGGCGATTGCCGCGCAGGCGACCATCACCGGAACTTTCCTGGCGACCCAGCAGGCTTCCCGGCTGAATTTCCTGCCGCGGCTACGCGTCGTGCACATTTCGGAGGCCCGGCAGGGCAGGGTCCATGTCCCGGCCGTCAACGCCGTCCTGCTCGTGCTCGGACTGGTTCTCGTCATCAGCTTCGGCAGCTCGGCCGCGCTGGCCCCGGCCTACGGGATCGCGATTGCCGCCGACCTGATGCTCGCCAGCCTGATCCTCGTCATCGCCCTGCCTTTTTTCCAGGCCATGCGTTCGCGCCTGCTGTGGCCGTTGTTCCTTCTCTTCTTCGTTCTGGAAGCCGTTTTCCTTGCTGCGCGCGTGCAGTGGCTGTCGGCCGGTGGCTGGTTTCCGGTCCTGCTGGCCATCCTGCTCTTCATCGTGCTGACGACCTGGCGGCGCGGCACCGACATCCTGCGCCTGCGCAAGGACATGCAGCTCAAGGCCAATCGCGACGGTTACCGGCTCGATCTGTCCGGCGTTCCGCGCGTGCCGGGCTCGGCACTGTTCTTTTCTCCGTCGCTGCAGGGCTGGCCCAGCTCCTTCGTGCAGAATCTCAAGCACAACAAGGTGATGCACGAGCAGACGATCTTCCTGACCGTCGTCTTCGACGATGCGCCGCGCGTATTCGACAACGAGCGCATCGAGGTCATGCGCAGCGGCGACGGCATCGTGCGCGTCGTCGCGCATTTCGGTTTCCGCGAGAACCCGCGCATCGACGGCGTACTGCGCGAACTGGCGCGCAAGGGCGTCGTCTGCACCCTGCACGACACGTCCTTTTTCACCAGCCGTCCGACGCTGGTCTCCGTCAGCCGGCGCGGCCTGTTCAGCTGGCGGCGTTCGCTGTTCGGCTGGCTGCTGCGCAACAGCACGAGCGTGGCGAACTACTTTGGCCTGCCTCCCGATCGCGTCGTCGAACTCGGTACCCAGGTGGCGGTCTGAAGCAGTCCCTGACCGTTCTCCGGCCGGTACAATGAGGCCATGACCGGCGTGCATCTGAATCGACTGACCCGCGCTGCGCTGATCCTGGGCGCTGCGGCGGTGCTCGGTTTTGTTCTTGTCTGGTCGTTTCTCGCGTATCGCGATCCGAACCTGGTGGCGAATTTCGCCTCCCTGTTGCAGTCCTGCGGGATCATTCCGGTGCGCTGAGAAAATCACGCCGGAGTACGGCTGCCGAGTCGTGCGCTTGCCGAAGCGTGCGCCTGCCTTTCCGGCTCCTCTTCCTGTCTTTCCGGTGGTCCGGCGAGTGTCGCTTGTCTCGCCGGTGCCCTGTCTGATCGTCCGCCTGCCCGATCGTCGTTTTCCCACTTCCGATGTCATCCCGTCGCAACGAATACAGCGAAGCCTCGATCCGCGTCCTGAAGGGTCTCGAACCGGTACGCCAGCGCCCCGGCATGTACACGCGCACCGAGAATCCGCTGCACATCGTGCAGGAGGCGCTCGACAACGCGGCCGACGAGGCGCTGGCCGGATTCTGCGATGCCATCACGGTCACCCTGCATGCGGACGGCAGCATCGAGGTCGAGGACAACGGACGCGGCATTCCGGTCGGCCTGCATCCGGATGAGGCCGTACCGGTGATCGAACTCGTCTTCACGCGCCTGCACGCCGGCGGCAAGTTCGACAAGGACCGCGCCAGTGCCTACAGCTTTGCCGGCGGCCTGCATGGCGTCGGTGTATCGGTCTCGAATGCGCTCTCGACGCGTTTCGAAGTCCAGGTCCGCCGCGACGGCAGCCTGCACCGGATCGCCTTTGCCGACGGAGCGGTCGTCGAGCCGCTGACCGCGTCGCCGATCGGACGCGGCGAGCGGCGCAGCGGCACGTCGGTGCGGATGTGGCCGGATGCGAAGTATTTCGACTCTCTGGCCATACCCGGCGCCGAGTTCGTTCATCTGCTGCGCTCGAAAGCAGTCCTGCTGCCCGGCCTGACGGTCACGCTCGTCGAAGAACGCCATGAGCGCCGGCAGCAATGGCGCTATGACGGCGGCCTGCGTGGCTATCTCGAGGAGAGTCTTGCCCGGCAGACCGACGCGGCGCCGGTGATTCCGCTTTTCAGCGGCGAGCATTCGATCGAGGCCGGACACGAACACTTCGCCGAAGGCGAGGGCGCGCAGTGGGTCGTCGCCTGGACCGAAGAGGGCGCGCCGCTGCGCGAGTCCTACGTCAATCTGGTCCCGACCAGCGCCGGCGGCACGCACGAATCGGGGCTGCGCGACGGGCTGTTCGCGGCCGTGCGCGGGTTCATCGAATTGCACGGCCTGCAGCCCAAGGGCGTGAAGCTGCTGGCCGAGGATGTCGTGGCGCGTGCGAGCTGGATCCTGTCGGCACGCGTGCTCGATCCGCAGTTCCAGGGGCAGATCAAGGAACGGCTCAATTCGCGCGACGCCGTGCGCCTCGTCTCGTCGCTGGTGCGCCCGGCGCTCGAGCTGTGGCTGAACCAGCACGTCGAACACGGCCGCCGACTGGCCGAGCTGGTCATCCGCCAGGCCCAGGCGCGCAGCCGGGCGGCGCAGAAAATCGTCAAGAAGAAATCTTCCGGCGTGGCGGTTCTGCCGGGCAAGCTCACCGATTGCGAGTCGGACGACATTGCACGCAACGAACTCTTTCTCGTCGAGGGCGACTCGGCCGGCGGTTCGGCCAAGATGGGCCGCGACAAGGAGTTCCAGGCCATCCTGCCGCTNNTGTTCGCCAACAACGAGATCCATGACATCGCGGTGGCGATCGGCGTCGATCCGCATTCAGTGCGCGACGAGCCCGATCTGTCCGGCCTGCGCTACGGGCGGATCTGCATCCTGTCGGATGCCGACGTCGACGGCGCACACATCCAGGTGCTGCTGCTGACGCTGTTTTTCCGGCATTTCCCGAAGCTCATCGAGCGTGGCCACGTGTTCGTCGCGCGCCCGCCGCTGTTTCGTGTCGACGTGCCGGCGCAGGGCCGGCGGCCGTTGCGCAAGCTCTACTGCCTGGACGAGGAGGAGTTGCGCCGCGTCGAGGACAAGCTGCGCGCCGAGGGCGTGCGCGCCGGCGCCTGGTCGATCGCGCGCTTCAAGGGTCTGGGCGAGATGAGCGCCGACCAGCTGTGGGAGACGACGATGAACCCCGATACGCGCCGTCTGCTGATGGTGCGCCTGGGCGACATCGATTTCGCCGGCACGACGGAGCGCTTCACGATGCTCATGGGCAAGGGTGAGGCGGCGGCCCGCCGCGCCTGGCTGGAAGAGCACGGCAACGAAGCCGAGGTGGACATTTGAACGGCATCAAGCACTTCACGCCGGACGGCGCTGAACCGTCCATATCGGCCGCATGACGGAACAGGCAGAACTCACCATTGCCGTGCCGGACGAAGATGCGCTGACGCTGGCGCGCTACGCCGAGCAGGCCTATCTCGAATACGCCGTCTCGGTCGTCAAGGGGCGCGCGCTGCCCGACGTCAGCGACGGCCAGAAGCCCGTGCAGCGCCGCATCCTGTATGCGATGAACGCAATGGGCCTGGGTGCGAACGCGAAACCGGTCAAGTCGGCGCGGGTGGTCGGCGACGTGCTCGGACGTTTTCATCCGCACGGCGATGTCGCCGCCTACGAGGCACTGGTGCGCATGGCGCAGTCGTTCTCGCTGCGCTATCCGCTCATCGACGGCCACGGCAACTTCGGTTCGCGCGATGGCGATGCACCGGCGGCGATGCGGTATACCGAAGCCCGCCTGACGCCGCACGCGCGTCTGCTGCTCGACGAAATCGACCAGGGGACAGTCGACTTCGTCGGCAACTATGACGGCTCGACGCTGGAGCCGCGTCTGTTGCCGGCGCGCCTGCCGATGGTCCTGCTCAACGGCGCATCGGGCATCGCCGTCGGCATGGCGACCGAAATCCCGCCGCACAATCTGCGCGAGATCGCGGCCGCGGCCGTGGCTGTCCTGCGCGAGCCGGGCATCGATGCGGCGCGCCTGCAGGAGATCGTTCCCGGGCCGGATTTCCCCGGTGGCGGACAGATCATTTCGTCGGCGGAGGATCTGCGCGCGATCCAGTCCAGTGGCCGTGGATCGATTCGCATGCGCGCGACGCACATCGTCGAGGAGTTCGCGCGCGGGCAATGGCAGCTCGTCTTCACCAGCCTGCCGCATGGCGTCTCGGCGCAGCGCGTGCTGGAGGAAATCGAGGAACTGGTCAACCCGAAACTGCGCGCCGGCCGGAAGGCGCTCACGGCCGAGCAGGGGCAACTGAAGCAGGCCGTGCTGGCCGTGCTCGATGCCGTGCGCGACGAATCGGGCCGCGATGCGCCGGTGCGGCTCGTGGTCGAGCCGAAGACGTCGCGCGTGGATCCCGAAGAGCTGCTGCGCGTGCTGCGCGCACACACCAGCCTCGAAGCCGGTGTCGCAGTCAATCTGGTGATGATCGGACGCGATGGCCGCCCACGCCAGAAGAACCTGGTGACAATCCTGGCCGAGTGGTGTGCGTTCCGCGTCGATACGGTCGAGCGCCGCAGCCGCCACCGTCTCGAGCGGGTCGACGATCGGATCCACGTGCTCGAAGGCCGCGAACTCGTCCTGCTGCACATCGATGAAGTGATTCGCGTCATCCGCGAGTCGGACGAGCCGGCGCCTGCGCTGATCGAACGCTTCGGGCTGAGCGCGCGACAGGCCGATGACATCCTGGAAATCCGTCTGCGCCAACTGGCCCGGCTCGAAGCCATCCGCATCGGCAAGGAACTGGCCGCCCTGCGCGAGGAGAAGCGAAAACTGGAAGCACTGCTTGCCAGTCCGGCCAGGCTGCGTCGGCAGGTGATCCAGGAGATCGAAGCCGACGCCCGGGAATACGGGGACGATCGGCGCACGCAGATCGAGGCGGCCGAACGCACTACCGTGCAGTTGCGCGTGCCTGCCGAGCCGGTGACCGTCATCGTCTCGCAGAAGGGCTGGGTGCGTGCACGCCAGGGGCACGGTCACGATGCCACGCAAGCCGGGTTCAAGCCGGGCGATGCCTTCTACGGCGCGTTCGAGGTCATGACGACCGACCAGTTCTACGCGATCGATTCGACCGGGCGGGTGTATTCCGTGCCGGTCAGTCAGCTGCCGTCGGCGCGCGGCGACGGTGCGCCGGTGACGAGTCTCGTCGAACCGGTCGATGGTGCACACATCGAACATTTCCTTGCCGCGCCGGCCGACACCGGCGTGCTGTTGACGACACGCGACGGCCATGGCCTGCAGTGCAGCGCCGGCGATCTCGCCGGGCGCACGCGCCAGGGCAAGGCCTTTCTCACGCTCGACGAAGGTGACCGGCCGCTGCGACCGGCCCAGTTCGATCCGCAGATGGCGCACGTATTGTGCGTGTCGAGCAGCGGACGGGCGCTGGTCGTCGAACTGGCCGAGGTCCGGCTGTTGCGCAACGGCGGACGCGGCGTACGCATTTTCCGCGCCGAAGGGGACGACAGCCTGCGCCAGGCGATCGTCTACGGCGCCCAGGGAGTGCGCATCCAGGGCACCGGACGTGGCCGCCGGGCGATCGACCGTGTCTGGAGTGCCGGCGCGCTGCTGGCCTGGCACGGCGCGCGCGGACGCAAGGGCCGTTTTCTCGAACCACGCGTGGCGGATGCGCTGCTGTCATTGCCACCCGAAGCCGGACAGGATCCTCCCTGAGGCTCGCGGGAGTCTGTACCGGTCTTGAAAGTGCACGTCCAGCCCCGATCTGGGACGCGGCCCTGTTTCCGCTTTCTCTTTCTGTTTTCTGCTTCCGTCATCTGTTCCATGAACCAAAACGAACCAACCGTGAACGATTCCGCTGAACCGAAACCATCCACCGTACATGGCGCCGATGGTGCCGATGCGACCTCGTCGGCCAGGCAGACGCTGGGCTTCCAGACTGAAGTCAGCCAGCTGTTGAACCTGATGATCCACAGCCTGTACAGCAATCGCGAGATTTTCCTGCGCGAGCTGGTATCGAACGCTTCGGATGCCTGTGACCGCCTGCGCTTCGAGGCACTCGGTCGCCCCGAACTGCTCGAAGGTGGCGACGAATTGCAGATCCGCATCGATGTTGACGCGCAGGCGCGCACGATCACGATCTCCGACAATGGCATCGGCCTGTCGCGCGCCGAAGCGATCGAGCACCTGGGCACGATCGCGCATTCCGGCACGCGCGAATTTTTCGGCAAGCTGACCGGAGATCAGGCGCGTGACGCCCAGCTGATTGGTCAGTTCGGTGTCGGTTTCTACTCGGCCTTCATCGTCGCCGATCGGGTGACAGTCATCTCGCGTCGAGCCGGCGTGCCGGCTGGTGAAGCCGTGCGCTGGGAGTCGGCGGGCACCGGGGAATTCTCGGTCGAGACCGTCGAACGGGCAGCACGCGGCACCGACGTGATCCTGCACCTGCGCACGAACGACAGGGATGAAGGTGCACAGGGCGCGGATGCCGCCGACGCATTCGACCCGGAGGCGACGAGCTTCGACGATCTGCTCACGCGCTGGAAGCTCAAATCGATTGTGCAGCGCTATTCCGATCACATTTCCCTGCCGATCCGCATGCGCAAGGAAGAGTGGAACGAAGACGCGAAGGAGATGCGCCTCACCGATGAGTGGGAGACGGTCAACCAGGCGAGCGCGCTGTGGACGCGCCCGAAGAGCGAGATCGACGACGAGCAGTACCGCAGCTTCTACCAGCATCTGTCGCATGGCGGCGATACGCCGCTGGCGTGGACGCACGCGCGCGTCGAGGGGCGTACCGAATACACGCAGCTGCTCTATCTGCCGCGTCATGCCCCGTTTGATCTGTGGGACCGCAACCGGCGCAGCGGCGTGCGCCTGTACGTGCGTCGCGTCTTCATCATGGACGACGCCGAACAACTGCTGCCGGTGTGGCTGCGCTTCGTGCGTGGCGTCATCGATTCCAGCGATCTGCCGCTGAACGTGTCGCGCGAGATCCTGCAGGAAAGCCGTGACGTGCGCATGATCCGCGAAGGTTCGACCCGACGCATCCTGTCGCTGCTCGAGGATCTGGCCGAAAACCGGCCTGAAGACTACGCGACCTTCTGGCGCGAATTCGGCGCCGTGGTGAAGGAAGGCGTCGGCGAGGATTTCGCCAACCGGGATCGCATCGTCGCCCTGTTGCGCTTTGCGTCGACGGCGTCCAGCGACGACGTGCCGACGACATCGCTGGCCGATTACGTCGCGCGCATGAAGGAGGGGCAGGACAGGATCTTCTACGTCACTGCCGATACGCCGGCGGCGGCGCGCAGCAGCCCGCATCTGGAGGTGTTCCGCAAGAAAGGCATCGAAGTGCTGCTGCTCACCGATCGCGTGGACGAATGGCTGCTGTCGTTCCTGACCGAATTCGATGGCAAGCCACTGGCCTCGGTGGCCCGTGGCGATCTGGAACTGGGTCAGCTCGAGGACGAAGCCGGGAAAAAGGCGGCGGAGCAGGTAGCCGACGAATGGCGCCCGCTCGTCGAGAAGATCGGGAAAGCGCTTGGCGACGAGGTGAGCGAAGTGCGGGTCAGCCATCGCCTGGTCGATTCGGCCGCCTGTCTGGTGTCGGGCGAACACGAGATCAGCGCGCATCTGGAGCGCATGCTCAGGCAGGCCGGCCAGGAAGCGCCGGCGCGCAAGCCTGCGCTCGAGATCAACCCCGACCACCCGCTGCTGGCGCGCGTGCGCGCCGACGAGGTGCACGTCGATGACTGGGCGCGTCTGCTGCTGGGGCAGGCCATGCTGGCCGAGGGCAGCGAACTCAAGGATCCGGCGGGCTTCGTGCGGCGGATGAACCTGTTGCTGACCGGTATCGATCCGGCTGCTGCCGGCAGCGGCGCGGCGGTCACGACAGACAGCCCGGTCAACGATTCAGTCGGTGACGAAACCGGTGACGGGTCGGCCGCGGCAGCCGGCAATGAGCCGGTCGCTGACGACATGATGTCATCGATGAAAACAGCCGCTCCGGCGGATGGCGCAGCCGACGGTGAGGCAGCTTCGGGCGCACGTGACTGAGCAGGCCGCGCTGCGCGGGCTGTCGCCCGTGATCGCGGCGCATTCGCGCCTGCTGGTGCTCGGCAGCTTCCCCGGAGAGGCTTCGCTGTCGGCCGGGCACTACTACGCGCATCCGCGCAATCTTTTCTGGCCCATCCTCGCCGAGGTGCTCGGCGAGCCGCTGGACGAAGGGTCGTTCGAGCATCGGTACGAAATCGTGCTCGCCCGGGGTCTTGCCATCTGGGACGTCTATGGTGCGTGCCACCGCGAAGGCAGCCTGGACAGCGCGATCCGCGGCGCGGCAAGCAATGATTTCGCCGTGCTGCGGCGCCTGGCGCCGCGGCTGGAAGCCGTGGTCTTCAACGGGAAGACGGCCGGACGGTTCGAACCGGAATTCCGTGCGGCGGGCTATCGCACGCGGGTTCTGCCGTCGACCAGTCCGGCCTATGCATCCCTGTCGCGCACGCACAAGCTCGCGGCGTGGCGCGAAGCCATCGAGACCTTGCGATGAAGCATGAGGAACCGGTCATCGTTCTGTCGGAAGCCGACGGGGTGCGCTATCTGCATTTCGATTCGGTCTGGATCCAGGGAGCCATGCGCATTGCACGCCCCTGGGACCTGGAACTCGATTACGCGCACGACATGATGGCCTGGCGGCTGTTCCTGGCCGCCCCTGACGAGATGCTTCATCTTGGACTGGGCGCGGCCGGTCTGGCGCGGCATTGCTGGAAGAAACTGCCGAAGACCAGGATCGTCGCCGTCGAGAACAGTCGGGCGGTGATCAACGTCTGTCGCAGCGCCTTTGCCCTGCCAGACGACGAACGCCTGCAGGTCATCCGCGCCGACGCCGGCGAATACGTGACGCGGCCGGAGACTCGCGGACGCTTCGGCGTCATCCTGGCCGATCTCTACGACACGAAGGCGCGCGGTCCGGTCCTGAATGACGTGCTCTTCTACCGTGACTGCCGCGCAGCGCTGGCGCCGGCCGGGATCCTCGTCGTCAACATCTTCGGCAGCGGCCGTTCTTACCCGGAGAGCCTGCGCAACCTGCGCCAGGCGTTTGACGGCCGGGTGCTCGAACTGCCGCCGGTGGCCGCCGGCAATGTGGCCCTGCTCGCGTTTTCCGGACCGCCGCTGGAAGTCTCCCGAGGGGCGCTGCAGGCGCGTGCCAGGCGTCTCGAACGCGAGCGGCTGCCCGTACACCGCTGGCTCGATGCCATTGAAGAGATGTGCGAGGATGTCGACGCGCCGTTCGTGATTTGACGGATGCCCGCCCGGGCATGCATCAGAGGAGCAGAGACGTAATGACGCATTTTCTGACAATCCGCCTGGTTCCCGGAATGTTCGCCATCCTCGCGATTCTCGCAAGCAGCACGCTGCAGGCACGAGAGGGCGAGCCGGTCAGCCCGATCGAGGCGGCCGTGGTGACCGACCCCGCACGAGTGGAACTTGGCAAGAAGCTTTTCTTCGATCCGCGCCTGTCGCGCTCGGGTTTCATTTCGTGCAACTCGTGCCACAACCTGGGCATGGGCGGCTCGGACAACCTCAAGACCTCGATCGGCGACAAATGGCAGAAAGGCCCGATCAATTCGCCCACGGTACTCAATTCCAGCCTGAATGTTGCACAGTTCTGGGATGGCCGTGCGCGTGATCTGCGCGAGCAGGCGGGCGGACCGATTGCCAATCCGGTCGAGATGGCCTTCACCCATGACCTGGCCGTCGACATGCTGCGCTCGATTCCGCAGTACGTTGCCGAGTTCCGCAGTGTCTTTGGCCATGACCGGCTGACGATCGACGAGGTCACACAGGCCATCGCCGCATTCGAAGAAACGCTGGTGACGCCCGATTCGCGTTTCGATCTGTGGCTGAAGGGCGATGACCATGCACTCCGTGCGGAAGAACTGCGCGGCTACCAGTTGTTCAAGAACAGCGGCTGCATCGCCTGTCACAACGGCCCCAATCTGGGCGGCACTTCCTTCCAGAAAATGGGCCTGATCGAACCGTACCGGACCGACAATCCCGCCGAGGGTCGCAGCGCGGTCACCGGCGAGGACGCCGACCGCTTCAACTTCAAGGTACCGACCCTGCGCAATGTCGAGCTGACCTATCCGTATTTCCACGACGGTGCGGCCGATACCCTGGCCCAGGCAGTCGACGTCATGGGCCGCATTCAGCTCGGGCGCAGTTTCAGCGAGCAGGAAAACGCCGATATCGTGGCCTTCCTGAAAACGCTGACCGGAAAACAGCCCGAGATCACCCTGCCGATCCTGCCGCCTTCGAGTGACCGGACGCCGAGGCCGCAGCCGTTCAAGTGAGCGGGTGGGCCATCGTGGGGGCTGACGCTTCCAGGCCCGGTCTGAGAACGATCCGGGCACTGCGACGTTTCAACGCCAGTCAGCGGTGCTTCAATGCTTGCAGATCAATATGAATTTGCTATCATTATCCGGTGAATTCCAGGCAGCGGCGAACGCTTGTGGCCGTTTGGTCGGATCCGGTCAACGGCAACATCGAATGGGCTCGAATCGAGTCCCTGTTCATCGCTCTGGGCTGTCGTATCGTCGAGGGGCCGGGATCTTCGGTGACGTTCGAATGGCAAGGCCAGCGAGCAACCTTTCACCGTCCGCATCCCGGCAAGGAAGCCCTGCGATATCGCGTCAGGGCAGCACGCGAATTCCTGGAACGGATGGGGGCCAGGCCATGATCAACACGATGACTTACCGGGGCTATGTCGCCAGCATGTCCTTCGATGCTGAAGACAGGATCATCGTCGGACGGGTTCTGGACATCGACGACATCATTTCGTTCCATGGTGAATCGGTTTCAGAGTTCGAAGAAAATTTCCATGTGGTCGTGGATGACTACATCGCGGCCTGTGAAAGACTGGGCGGTACGCCGGAGAAGCCGGCGAGTGGCAGACTCATGCTGCGCGTCGATCCCGGCGTCCACGCTGCTGCTCTCAAGGCTGCTGCCCGAAGCGGTACCAGCCTCAACAAATGGGCCGAACAGGCCTTGAGCAGGGCGAGCCGGGAAACCCCGGCGGCACGAGGATAGCGGGCGGAGTCTGACGCGCCGCTCGCCTACTTCGCCAGCTCGCGCATCGCCCGCTCCAGCCCGTTGAGTGTCAGCGGGTACATGCGGTTGTGCATGATCTGGCGGATGATGGCGGTCGACTGACGGTATTCCCAGACGCCTTCGGGCTCGGGGTTGAGCCAGGCGAATTTCGGGAAGCGCTCGACCATGCGGCGCAGCCAGACGGCGCCGGCTTCCTCGTTGTTGTATTCGACCGAGCCGCCCGGCTGCAGCACTTCGTAGGGGCTCATCGTGGCGTCGCCGACGAAGATCAGCCGGTAGTCGCTGTTGTACTTGCGCAGGATGTCCCAGGTGTCGAAGCGTTCGGCGTGGCGGCGGCGGTTGTTCTTCCAGACGTAGTCGTACAGGCAGTTGTGGAAGTAGTAGAACTCGAGGTGCTTGAATTCGGTCTTGGCGGCGGAAAACAGCTCTTCGGTCTGCTGGATGTGATCGTCCATCGTGCCGCCGACGTCGAGCAGCATCAGCACCTTGATCGTGTTGTGGCGCTCGGGAACCATGCGGATGTCGAGCCAGCCGGCATTACGCGCGGTCGACGCGATGGTGTCGTCGAGATCGAGTTCCTCGTGCGCGCCTTCGCGGGCGAACTTGCGCAGGCGGCGCAGCGCGACCTTGACGTTGCGCGTGCCCAGTTCGACCTGGTCGTCATAGTCGCGAAATGCGCGCTTTTCCCACACCTTGACGGCCGTGCGATGGCCGGCTGACGGACCGCCGATGCGGATGCCGGCCGGATGGTAGCCGCCGTTGCCGAAGGGCGAAGTGCCGTTGGTGCCGATCCACTTGCTGCCGCCCTCGTGGCGTTCCTTCTGCTCTTCGAGCAGCTTGCGCAGCCGCTCGAGCAGTTCGTCGAGGCCGCCGGCAGCCTCGATTGCCGCTTTTTCCTCGGACGTGAATTCGCGCTGCAGGCGCCGCTTGAGCCAGTCCAGCGGCAGATCGAGATCGATGCCGGGAATGGCGCGCACGCCATCGAAATAGGCGCCGAACGCCTTGTCGAACTTGTCGAAGTTGCGCTCGTCCTTGACCAGCGTCATGCGCGAGAGAAGATAGAACTCGTCGATCGACGGACCGATCACCTGCTCGCGCATCGCCTCGAGCAGCAGCAGGTATTCCTTGATCGACACCGGCAGCTTCGAGCTGCGCAGGTGCAGGAAGAAATCGATCAGCATGGGAATTCTCCGATGGCGCTGACCCGGGTGCGTTCACCCGGTGACGACCCGGCCGCCAGCGGGCTCGCGGCCATCATCGTCTCCATCATGGTGCTTGCGTCGCGTAGCCGCCTTTCAGCCGCGCGCGGTCAGCGGTTGTGCCGCGCCATGAAGATCAGCCGTTCGAACAGGTGGATGTCCTGTTCGTTCTTCAGCAGGGCGCCGTGCAACGGGGGGATCGCAGTCTTGCCGTCCTTCGCCTGCAGCGCCTCGGGCGGAATGTCTTCGGCCACGAGCAGCTTGAGCCAGTCGAGCAGTTCGCTCGTCGACGGCTTCTTCTTCAGCCCCGGCAACTCGCGCATCTGGAAGAAGGCTTCGAGCGCTTCCTTGAGCAGGGCCTTCTTCAGGTCCGGGAAGTGCACGTCGACGATCGCCTGCATCGTCTCCTTGTCCGGGAACCTGATGTAGTGGAAGAAACAGCGCCGCAGGAAGGCGTCGGGCAGCTCCTTCTCGTTGTTCGACGTGATCATCACGACCGGCCGGTGTCGTGCGCGCACCAGCTGGCGGGTTTCGTAGACGTAGAACTCCATCCGGTCGAGTTCGCGCAGCAGGTCGTTCGGGAACTCGATGTCGGCCTTGTCGATCTCGTCGATCAGCANNGTCGATCAGCAGCACGACCGGCCGATCGGACTCGAAGGCCTGCCAGAGCACGCCCTGGATGATGTAGTTCTCGATGTCCTTGACCCGTGCGTCGCCGAGCTGCGAATCGCGCAGGCGCGAGACGGCGTCATACTCGTACAGGCCCTGCTGCGCCTTCGTCGTCGACTTGATGTGCCACTGCAGCAGCGGCATGTCGAGCGCCGAAGCGACTTCTTCGGCAAGCATGGTCTTGCCCGTGCCCGGTTCGCCCTTGATCAGCAGCGGGCGCTGCAGCTGGATGGCGGCGTTGACGGCAAGTTTCAGATCGTCGGTGGCGACGTACTGGTCGGAACCCTGGAAACGCATGATGTTCGGGAGGTGCGAAGGAATGAGCGTGGGAATGAGCCGAAGCGGGCTTCGGGCAGGGGCAGTGCGCGTCTGGCCGAAGCGGTCGGGCGGGTTGTCCGAGTATACGGGAACCCCGTTTGCAGTCCGAGTACTGGACGGACGTGATATCCGTCCATTAGAATCTGCCGATCAATAAGCATAACCGATAGCCCGCGTAACGAAGGATCTGTTGCGTGGCAGGCGTCGGCCGGAGACACATGAGCAAGAACAGATCGACCGGGACGGTTGTGACGAGTCTGGCGGCAGCAGTCGTGACCTTGCTGCTTCCGTATCTGGCATACGCGCAGGACCAGACCACTGCCGGCGATGCTGAAGCCGGGCGCCAGAAGAATTCGATGTGCGTCGGCTGTCACGAGATACCCGGCTACAAGTCGTCGTTTCCAAGCGTGTATCACGTGCCGCGCATCATCGGGCAGAGTGCCGGCTACATTGCCGCTGCCCTGCATGAATATCGCAGCGGCAACCGCAATCATCCGACCATGACCGTCGTCGCGGAAGGCCTGAGCGACCGCGACATTGCCGATCTTGCAGCGTATTACGGAAGCCGGTGACGGCATTCCGCCGTGCCGGTGCACGGATTGTTTCCGCTGGTTGATTCCGTTGCCGGAACCCGCTGGCGGGGCCGAACGAGAACATCTGAACACATGTGAAGCGAGATCATCGACATGGATCTGCCCGCCGTAGCCGCATCTGAAGCATCTGGAAAAACCCGGGCGCTGCCCGGTTCGACGTCACGGGCGCGGCCGATCGCTGTCGGGCGCACCGCTGCCGCACTGGCCGCGCTGGCCGTGTCATCCGTCCTGGCGCTGCCGGCACAGGCGCAGGACATCGAGGCCGGGCGCCAGAAGGCTGCGGAAGTCTGCTTCGCCTGTCATGGCGAGGATGGCAACACGCCGCTGGACCCGTCGTATCCGAAGCTGGCCGGTCAGTACCAGGACTATCTGGAACATGCGCTGCTCGATTACAAGAACGACCGGCGCAAGAATCCGTTGATGGGACCGCAGGCGAAGTTGCTGTCGCGCGAAGAAATCCGTAATGTGGCGGCCTATTACGCCAGCCTGCCGGGGACGATCACCAACCGGCGCTGAAGGATTCCTGCCCGCCGATGACCGACACTCCGTTCTTCGCCACGACCGATCTCTGTGACGCGCACGAAGCGCGTCTTGCCGACGGCACGCTGCACGTGCTGCCGCCACTGTATCGCTGCTGGGGTGGCCAGCCGCGCTTTTGCGGGCCGGTACAGACCGTGCGCTGCTTCGAGGACAATTCGCTGGTGCGCACGGCGCTCGAGACCGATGGCGATGGTCGGGTGCTGCTGATCGACGGTGGCGGCAGCCTGCGTTGCGCCTTGCTGGGTGGCAATCTCGCCCAACTGGCCGAGCGCAATGGCTGGGCCGGCGTGATCGTGCACGGTTGCGTGCGTGATGTGCGCGAGATCGATGCCTGCGCCATCGGCGTGCGCGCGCTGGCAAGCCATCCGCGACGCAGCGAAAAGCGGGGTACCGGATCGATCGGCGAGCCGGTCGAGATCCACGGCATCCGCATCGCGCCGGGACACTGGTGCCATGCCGACGAGGATGGCGTGCTGTTCAGTCACATCGCCCTGTCGCTGCCGGCCGCAGCCTAGTGTCCCGAGTTGAAAATTCGCTTCATAAAGACGCGGAGAATCGCCGCCATGCGGCGTTGCAAATCCTCGCGATAGCTACGGCTATCGCTGTGGTTTGCGACTACAGCAATCCTTCGAAGGCGACGCAGTCGACCTCATCGCCGGCGTGTACCGGACCCTGATCATGGTGCAGGACGACGATGCAGTTCGCCTGCGACATCGAACGCAGAACCCCCGAACCCTGGTTGCCGATCGGGCGTACCTGCATGCGCCGGTCGCTGCCGATCTGCAGATGTGCCCGCTGGTATTCGGTGCGCCCCGGGCGCTTGCGCATGCCTTCGAGCGTTCGCGCGCGCACCCATGGCAGCGGCTGTGACGTGGCGCCCATCATCTGCAGCAGCGCATCGCGCACGATGAAGTAGAAGGTGACCATGACCGCGACCGGATTGCCGGGCAGGCCGAAATAGCAGGCCCGCCCGATGCGGCCGAAAGCCATCGGGCGTCCCGGACGCAGCGCGATCCGCCAGAAGGCGACGTCGCCGAGCCGGGCCATCACCTCCCGGGTGAAGTCCGCCTCGCCGACCGATACGCCGCCGGACGAGATGATCGCATCGGCCTCGGCAGCGGCGGTGCGTACCGCCTCTTCAAGCGCCTGTGGCGAATCGCGCACGATGCCCAGATCGACGACCTCGACGCCGAGGCGCGTGAGCATCGACCAGATCGTGTAGCGGTTGCTGTCGTAGATCTGGCCGGGGCCCGGAGTCTGACCGACCGGACACAGTTCGTCCCCGGTCGAAAAGAAGGCTACGCGCAGGCGCCGGCACACGCCCACTTCGGGAACACCGAGCGAGGCCAGCAGCCCGATGTCGGCCGGTTCGAGCCGCTTGCCGGCTGGCAGCGCAGGCTCGCCGGCACGAAGGTCTTCACCCCGTTCGCGACAGTGCTGTCCGCGGATCTGGCCGACCGGAACGATCACTTCGTTGCCTTCGACCCGGACCGATTCCTGGATGACGACCGTGTCCGCGCCGCGCGGCATCGGTGCTCCGGTCATGATGCGCAACGCCTGGCCGGGAGCCAGTTCGCCTTCGAAGCCCCGCCCGGCGAAAGCCGTGCCGGCGATGCGCAGCCGTGTCGGCGCAGCGTCGGCCAGGTCGTCGGCGCGCAGCGCATAGCCGTCCATGGCGGAGTTGTCATGCGGCGGAACGTCGATGGTCGACAGCACGTCCTGTGCCAGCACGCGCGTCAGGGCAGTGCGGATCGGCACGTGTTCGACGAGCGTCACCGGTTCGATGAAGCCGCTGATGATCGCGCGTGCGCGCTCGATCGGCAGCCAGCTGGCCGGATCGGAGTCGACGATGCCGGCCTGGGTTTCGGCGAGGGTGCGCGGATGCGGATCGGTTGCGCTCATTGCGTGGACATTCCGTGCGGGCCGGAAGCGGACGCGTCTGGACCGGTTTCTTCGGAGCCGGGATTACCAGTGAGCTTGCCGGGGAGTTCTTCGTCGAGCAGTTCCTGGCGGGTATTGAGGTTGCGAAAGGGCGCCGGATCGCCGAAGTCGACTTCGACCACGCGCAGCGGCGCGTACCAGGCGTCGATCTTGCGCCGGCCCGAGGTCAGGAACTGTTCCAGATTGCCCAGCAGCGTCCGGTCCATGAGGGCGAAGACCGGATGCGCCTGCGCGCCCGTGCGTGCGACGGCCAGTTGCAACGGCGGCTCGCTGTGTGCGCCGGCCTGGGCTCCCGGGCGCAGGGCGGCAGCCAGCCGTGCGACCAGGTCGGTGGGGAAGAAGGGGGAGTCGCAGGGAACGGTGACGATCCAGCGCGTGCGCGCCCGCTGCATGCCGGCATGCAGGCCGGCCAGCGGGCCGGCGTAGCCCTCGATCGCATCCGGGGCAACCGGCCAGCCGAAGGCCTGGTAGCGATCGGCGTTGCGGTTGGCGTTGATGATGATCGTTGCGACCTGCGGCGCCAGGCGGTCGATGGCATGCGCGACCATCGCACGTCCGCGAAAGACCTGCAGGCCCTTGTCGACGCCCTGACCGTCGTCGCTCATGCGCCGGCCCAGACCGCCAGCGAGAATGACGCCGGTAATGTCTTCGCGCCGGATCGGTACTGTTGTTCGTACGGTTTCGCCAGCCGGGTTCGTCATGGCATCGCCTCGTCGGGTTGGCGCAGACTGCGGGGCCTGCCGTGCATCGTGTCTGCGTTCAGGTCCAAGCGTGTTCACCGGCACGGACCAGTCGTTCGTTGCCGCTGAAGACCAGGTATGAGCGCCCCCGGCACCGGCCGATCATCGTCAGGCCGACCCGACGGGCCACCTCGTGACCCATCTGGGTCAGACCGGAGCGCGACAGCAGGAAAGGGATCCCCATCTGCGCGCATTTGATCACCATTTCCGATGTCAGGCGCCCGGTCGTGTAGAAGATCTTGTCTGCGGTGCCGATCGCTTCGACCCACATCCAGCCGGCGATCGCGTCGACTGCATTGTGCCGGCCGACGTCCTCGACGAAACGCAGCACTTCGCCGCGATCCTCGCCGCTGTTGCTGCATAGCGCGCAGGCGTGCACGGCACCGGCGATCTTGTAGATCGACTCGTGGCGACGCACGCGATCGATGACGGTGAAGAGCACCTCCTCGCTCAGGCGCGCATGCGCCGGCAGTTCGATGCGGTCGATCTCGTCCATCAGATCGCCGAAAACCGTCCCCTGGCCGCAGCCGGTCGTCACGGTGCGGCGCGCCAGCCGGGCCGCCAGCGCATCGGCGCGCGCCGCTTCGTCCCAGACCGGAATGCCGCGCCGGGCGAGCGAGGTCGAAGTGACCGCCACCGACCCGGTTTCCCAGTCCACCTGCACCGAGGCGAGTTCATCGAGCGAATCGACCAGACGCTGGTTGCGCAGGTAACCGAGTGCCAGATGCTCCGGCGCGGCGCCCAGCGTCATCAGCGTCACCAGCTCGCGCTTGTCGAGATAGAGCGTGAGCGGATGCTCGCCGGCGATGGCGGTCGGAACGGTGCGGCCCCGCTCGTCGACGGCGTCCACCTCGAAGGTGGCCGGGCGGGCACAGGAAGTCAGCTCGAGCGACATGCGGGTACCGTTGCCGCCGTGCGCATCTGCATGGCCGGATTGCGCAATCGTCAGCCGCCGATGTACGACATTTCGATCTTGCGCAGCCCGACGGTCTGTGACGAGCGCAGTTCGGAATAGCGGTCGTCGCGGGCGCGCCAGACCGAGGCGATCGCTGCCGACAGCTGCTCGTCGTCGGCACCGCCGCGCAGCAGTGCGCGCAGGTCATGGCCGGCGTGCGCGAACAGACAGGTGAAGAGCTTGCCTTCGGTCGACAGCCGGGCCCGCGTGCAGGCGCCGCAGAAAGGCTGAGTGACCGAGGAGATCAGTCCGATCTCGCCACTGCCGTCGACATAGCGCCAGCGTTTGGCCACCTCGCCCGGATAGTTCGCCTGTACCGGTTCGACCGGGAATGCCTCGCCGATGCGCCGGATCACTTCGGCGCTGGGTACGACGTCTTCCATGCGCCAGCCATTGCTGTTGCCGACGTCCATGAATTCGATGAAGCGCAGGATGCGGCCGGTGCCGCGGAAATGACGCGCCATGGCCACGATCTCGTGATCGTTGACGCCGCGCTTGACCACCATGTTCACCTTCAGCGGACGCAGGCCGGCCGCCTCGGCGGCATCCATGCCGGCGAGCACGTCGGCCACCGGGAAGTCGACATCGTTCATCGAGCGGAAGATCGCGTCGTCGAGCGCATCCAGACTGACCGTGATGCGCTGCAGGCCGGCGTCGGCCAGCGCACGCGCCTTGCGTGCCAGCAGCGAGCCGTTGGTCGTCAGCGTGAGGTCCAGTGGCTCGCCGGACGGCGTGTGCAGCTGCGCGAGCATTTCGATCAGCTTTTCGACGTCGCGGCGTACCAGCGGTTCGCCACCGGTGAGCCGGATCTTCTCGACGCCATGGGCGACAAAAGCGCGTACCAGACGGGTGATTTCCTCGAAGGTCAGCAGGGAAGCCTGCGGCAGGAAGGCGTAATCCTTGCCGAACAGTTCCTTGGGCATGCAATAGGTGCAGCGGAAATTGCAGCGGTCGGTGACCGAGATGCGCAGGTCGTGCAGATGGCGGCCGCGCTGGTCGATCAGTCCTTCCCGGCCCTCGGTCGGCGTCGCGGCGGTGGCTGACGGCGCTCCGGTCGTCGGCTGCCCGGTATCGGGAATTCGCGCGTTCATGAGCGGATCTCTCACTGGATTGCGTGCGCGCGTCCCGCCTCCGGTTTCCGGGGCGTGAAGCGCGGGTCCGCCCATGGTAGCAATCCGTGGCGCAAAGCGCGCAGAGCCCGGGGTGCGGACAGCGGTTTCCGGTCTGGCGACATCGCCTCGGGACGCGGGTGTCCCTCCTCTTGCGAGGCTTTCGGCACAGGTATAAGATGCCGCTTTCATGTGCGTTACATGTTTCTTTGATGTGCATCACATGTTAATGCGACATGGTAACGTCACCTGCCGGTGGGTCGACATGGATCCGAAATCCGGTTCGCTCGTGTCCGCGCCGCCTGTGTCCCGATCACCTTCGCTCTTGTTGCTCGCGCCGCCACCCAGCCTGCATGTCCAGGGCATCCCGGCGGCGGTGCCGGAAACGGAATGGAACTGAAGACCGCACGTCTGACCCTGCTGATCGACCCGGCCAAGAAGTCGGCCTTCGAGCGCCTGTGCGCCAGCCAGGACGTGACACCGTCACAGGTCGTGCGCCGGCTGATCCGCGAATATCTGGCCGCGCACGGAGTGTCGTATGTGCCTTCCGGCGCGGCCGTGAAGCCTGCCGGGCACGCCCGGTCGGGGCCGGCACCGGCACATCCGGCGTCGGCACGACGTTCCGGCGGCACGGACGCATCCGGTCGGCGCGAACGCTGAATCGTCCGTGTCACTCGATCGGATCGCGTTCGATGGCGCGTTGTGGGTAGCCGCGTGCTGGCTGGCAATCGCGCTGGCCGGCCTGTTCGCACCGTGGCGTCTGCGCTGGATCGCACGCGTGCTGTTCCCGCTCGGCAGCCTGGCGGGAATCGTTCTGGCCGGCGCCGCGCTGCTGGTGCTGACCGGTGCGGCGAAGGTGCCGCAGGCTGTCATCCTGCCGATCGGCCTGCCGGGGCTGCCGTTTCACTTCCGGATCGATGCGCTGTCCGCCTGGTTCCTGCTGATCATCGGTTCGGCGTCCGCGGGTGTGTCGCTGTTCGCCGCCGGGTATTTTCGGGACGGGGAAGGAACGGCACCGGGATTGCTGTGCCTGCAGTATCACGTCTTTCTTGCCAGCATGGCACTCGTCGTCCTGGCCGACGACGCCTATTCGTTCATGGTGATGTGGGAGACGATGGCGCTGTCCTCGTTCTTTCTGGTCACCTCGAACCACCGGATCGAGGAGATCCGCCGCGCCGGCTATCTCTACCTGCTGATTGCACACATCGGTGCCATCGCGATCCTGATGTGTTTCGGCGTCCTGCAGTCCGGCAGCGGCGACTACACGTTTGCCAACCTGCGCGGTCAGCAACCCGGGCCGTTCTGGGCTTCGGTGGCTTTCCTGCTGGCGGTGGCGGGTTTCGGCGCGAAGGCCGGCATCCTGCCACTGCACGTCTGGTTGCCGGAGGCACACCCGGCTGCACCGTCACCGGTGTCGGCGCTGATGAGCGGGGTCATGCTCAAGACCGCCGTCTACGGTCTGTTGCGCGTGTGCTTCGATCTGCTGGACATGCAACTGTGGTGGTGGGGCGTGCTGCTGCTGGCGCTGGGCCTGGCGACCGCCCTGTACGGCGTGATCTTCGCCGCCGTGCAGACCGACATGAAGCGACTGCTGGCGTATTCGTCGATCGAGAACATCGGTCTGCTGTTTGCCGCCATCGGCCTGGCGCTGGTGTTCTCGGCCTACGACATGAGAATGCTGGCCGCGCTGGCGCTGACCGCCGGGCTGTATCACGCGCTGGCGCATGCCTGGTTCAAGAGCCTGCTGTTCGTCGGGACCGGCGCCGTTCTGCATGCCACCGGCGAACGCAATCTCGGCCGACTCGGCGGCCTGATGCGCTACATGCCGCGCGTCGGCTGGGTCGTGCTGGTCGGCACGCTGGCCAGCGCCGGTCTGCCGCCATTGTCCGGCTTTGTTTCGGAATGGCTGCTGCTGCAGAGTTTCCTGTTCACGCCCGGCCTGCCGCATCCGGTACTCAACATGCTCATCCCGGTGGTGGCGGCATTGATCGCGCTCGTGGCCGCGCTGGCCGGCTACACGATGGTGAAGTTCTTCGGCGTCGTGTTTCTCGGCCAGCCACGCGAGGAAAAGCTGGCGCAGGCGAGTGATGCCGGGCGCTGGGAGCATGCCGGCATGTGGTGGCTGGCTGCCGGTTGCATCGTGCTCGGTCTGCTGCCCAACCGGGTCATCCAGTGGATCGATCCGGTCACCCAGTTGCTGGTGCAGGACGGACTGGCCGGCACCGTCGCCGCCAATGGCTGGCTGCTGGCGCCGGCGGGCGTGGCCCGCGCCAGCTATGGGCCGGTGATCTTCCTGCTCGGAATCGCCGCCAGTTTCCTGATTGCCTGGCTGCTCGTGCGGCGTCTGTACCACGGCCGGGTGCGCCGTTCGGTTCCGTGGGCCTGCGGATACCCGGAATGGACGGCGCGCATGCAGGATACCGCCGAGGGATTCGGCCAGCCGATCCGGCAGATTTTCGAGCCGTTCTTCCGCATGCAGAGGGAACTGCCGACGCCGTTCGACGAGCGGCCGCGTTACCGGGTGGCCGTCGATGATCATTTCTGGCACTGGCTGTATCTGCCGCTGGCCAATCTGGTCCTGCGCCTGTCGCGGCTGGCCGGACGACTGCAGCAGGGGCGGATCGCCGTCTATCTGATGTACAGCTTTGTCACGCTGATCTTCGTGCTGGTGCTGCTGCGGTGACGGGAAGAGTGCGATGAGTGCGCTGCATGCAGGCTTTTCGCAGGTGCTGGCGATCGTCGCCGCGCTGCTGCTGGCGCCGGTGCTCTCGGGCTGGGTGGCGATGTGCCGCGCCTGGCTGCAGAACCGCTCGGCACCCAGTCTGTGGCAGCCGTGGCGGGTACTGCGCAAGCTTTTCGTCAAGGAATCGGTGATCGCCACACACGCCTCGCCGATTTTCCGCGGGGCACCGTACATCGCTTTCGGCTGCATGCTGGTGGCCAGCGCGATCATTCCCGCGCTGTCGACCGACCTGCCACTGTCGAATGCGGCCGATGCCATTGCGCTCGTGGGCCTGCTCGCACTGGCACGGGTGTTCGTTGCGCTGGCGGCCATGGACGTCGGCACGGCCTTCGGGACGATGGGTGCGCGCCGCGAGATGCTGGTCGGCTTTCTCGCCGAGCCGGCCCTGCTGATGGTGCTTTTTTCCGCCTCGCTGATTTCGCAGTCGACTTCGCTCACGACCATGGTCGAGTCGCTGGCCCATCGCGAACTGCAGATCTATCCGGTGCTGGCCTTTGCCGGCGTCGCGTTCGCCATCGTTTCACTGGCCGAGAATGCACGCATCCCGGTCGACAACCCGACGACGCATCTGGAACTGACAATGATCCACGAGGCGCTGCTGCTCGAGTATTCGGGCCGTCATCTCGCCCTGATGGAATGGGCGGCGAGCCTCAAGCTGTTCGTCTATTCGTGTATTGGCCTGGCGCTTTTCTTTCCGTGGGGCATTGCCGAGGCACAGGACCCACTGGCATTGCTGCTGGCGCTGCCCGTCCTGATCCTGAAACTCGCGCTCGGCGGTGCAGCGCTGGCCGTGCTCGAGACGCTGAGCGCCAAGATGCGGATCTTTCGCGTGCCCGAGTTCCTCGCGACCGCTTTCCTGCTGGCGGTGATCGGGCTGCTCGTGCACATCCTTCTCGAGGGCTGAGCCGTGGACATGCCGCTGCCGCCGTTCATCGCGCTGCTGGGCGCGCTGCTGCTGCTGCTCGCGTTCGCGATGCTGTCGCAGCGGCGGATCCTGTCGCTGATCAACCTGTTCACGATGCAGGGGGCGACGCTCGTGGTGGCCACAGGCGCGGTCGGCTATGTGACGCAGCAGCCGCATCTGTACGTCTCGGCCGGCCTGACCTTCGTGCTCAAGGTGATCCTCATCCCGGTCCTTCTGCACCGGGTGACCGACCGCCTCGACGTGCGCTGGGATGTCGAGCCGCTGATCAACATCCCGACCACGATGCTGATCGGCATCGTGCTCGTGATCTTCTCCTTTCACCTGGCCACGCCGATCGCCGCGCTGTCGGCGTCGGTCGCGCGCGGTGCGCTCGGCATCGCGCTGGCCTGCGTGATGCTGTCTTTCCTGATGATGATCACGCGCGCGCGGGCGGTGCCGCAGATCATCGGTTTCCTGTCGATGGAGAACGGGCTTTTCTTCGCGGCGACGTCGGCCACCTACGGCATGCCGATGGTGGTCGAACTCGGCATTGCCCTGGACGTGCTGATCGGCGTGCTGATTCTCGGCGTTTTCCTGTTCCAGATCCGCGAGCAGTTCGACAGTCTGGACATCCGCCATCTCGAACGGCTGAAAGACAATTGAGAACGCGTGAATTGAGAACGCGTGAAGTGAGAACACGTGAAGTGAGAACACGTGAAATGATGGCGGCAATGCGGGCGGGCAGGGCGCACCGGGACACGCACCGCAACGGAGTGGCGTGAACGTGCAGGCCCTGTATTTCGTCCTCGGAATTCCGCTGGCCGGCGGTGTCGTGCTGGCATGGGGTGGTCACCACGATCGGGCAATGGCGTGGAACGCCATCTTCAGCCTCGGCACTTTGCTGGCCGCCTGCGCGCTGACGGCGCAGGTGATCGCCGGCGGCCCGCTGCTGCTCGTGCAGGGCGAGTTCTTCATCGACGCGCTCAATGTCTTTCTCGTCGCGCTGACTGCCTTCGTCGGTTTCACGACGGCGCTTTTCTCGCGTCCGTATATGCGGATCGAGCGCGATCGCGGCCGCATGACGAGCCGGCGCCTGCGGCTGTACCACAGCATGTACCAGTGGTTCCTGTTTGCCATGCTGCTGGCGCTGACGACCAACAACATGGGCATTCTCTGGGTGGCGATGGAAGCGGCGACGCTCACCACCGTGCTGCTGGTGAGCGTGTATCGCACTGCAGCCAGCCTGGAGGCCGCCTGGAAATACTTCATCCTGTGCGGCGTCGGTATCGCGCAGGCGCTGTTCGGCACGGTCCTGCTCTACATGGCCGCCGAGAAGGTGATCGGCGCCGACGGCGGCGCGCTCCTGTGGACCAGCCTCGAAGCGGTCCGGACGCAGCTCGATCCCGGCATCATCACGCTGGCATTCGCCTTTCTGTTCATCGGCTATGGCACCAAGGTCGGCCTGGTGCCGCTGCACAACTGGCTGCCCGATGCCCATGCGGAAGGACCGACACCGGTGTCGGCCGTCCTGTCAGGGCTGCTGCTCAATGTGGCGCTGTACGCGATCCTGCGTTGCAAGGTGCTGACCGACGGCGCGCTCGGCACGTCGCTGGCCGGACGCATGATGATCGGCTTCGGGCTGCTGTCGGTGGTCGCGGAGACCTTTCTGCTGATCCGCCAGCGCGACGTCAAGCGGATGTTCGCGTACTCGTCGATCGAGCACATGGGCCTGATGACCTTTGCCTTCGGGCTGGGCGGGCCGATCGCCAATTTCGCCGGTCTGCTGCACATGAGCGTGCATTCGCTGATCAAGTCGGCGATCTTCTTCGCCGTCGGTCACGCCACGCAAAAAGCGGGTTCGCAGTGGATGGACGATATTCGCGGCCTGATCCGGCTCAGCCCGACCGTCGGCTGGGGGCTGATGCTCGGCACGCTGGCGATTCTCGGCATGCCGCCGTTCGGCGTCTTCGCAAGCGAGTTCCTGATCATCACCACGGCGATGCGCGAGCAACCCTGGGCGACCCCCTTCCTGCTGGTCGCGCTGGGGGTCGCTTTTGCCGCGATCTTCATGCGGGTCCAGCCGATGGTATTCGGCGACACGACGCTCGAGCGCCTTGGCCATGCACCGGCAATGCTGCCGGTTTTCGTGCATCTGGCACTTGGCCTGATGCTCGGCTTGTACGTACCGCCGTATCTCGATGCCTGGTACCGCGAGGCAGCAAGGATGATCGGGGGATGAGGCCGTGAAACTGACCGGACTGGATCTGGCCTTCGAGCGCCTGGTGGCGCCGGTGCCGATCTGGCGCGCCCGGATCGCCCCCGAGGACTGGCTGTCGGCGGCACAGACGGTGGCCGCCGCCGGCGGCCGTCTCGTGGCGCTGTGGGGCACTGATCGGACGCCGGCGCCTGGCGCCGGCGGCGCGCAGCCCGGGGCTGCGGGCGGCGGTCAGTGCTCTCTGGCCGTCTGTGCCGCATACGCGACCCGCGACGGAATGGTCTGGCTCGATCTGATGCTCGATGGAGCGGAACCGTTCGTCGCCGATATCGCCCAGATCTTTCCCGCTGCCGGGCGCATGCAGCGCGCGCTCACCGATCTGACCGGCGTGGCGGTGCGCGGCGCGGCCGACACCCGCCCGTGGCTCGATCATGGTCTGTGGCCCGGGCGCTGGCCGCTGCGCCAGGACCGCCAGACGGGATCACCGGCAGCCGTCGGCCCATCACCGGCCGCGACGGCGTCGTCTTCGAGTCGTGACACAAACGAGCGGGCCGTCCCGTCGTCAAAATCGGCACCGTCCGGACAGGCCCCCGCGGGAAACGCCGGGTCGCTGCTGCCGGCGCCTTATCCCTTTGTCCGGGTCGACGGCGAAGGCGTGCACGAAGTGGCCGTCGGGCCGATTCACGCCGGCATCATCGAACCGGGTCATTTCCGCTTTTCGGTCGTGGGCGAGAAGGTCCTGCGACTCGAAGCACGGCTCGGCTACACGCACAAGGGCATCGAGAAGCGCTTCACCGAACTGCCGACGCTCGATGCGTATCGTCTGGCCGCCCGCCTGTCGGGCGATTCGACGGTAGCCAACTCATGGGCCTGGTGCATGGCGCTGGAATCGGCCATCGGCAGCACCATTCCGGATCGCGGACAATGGCTGCGTGCGCTGTGGCTCGAACGCGAGCGGGTGGCCAACCATCTCGGCGATCTCGGCGCACTGGGCAACGACGCCGGCCTGGCCTTCGGTCTGGCGCAGTTCTCGCGCCTGCGCGAGGATTGGCAGCGTCTGTCGGCGGAGATCCTCGGCCATCGCCTGATGATGGACTGCATCGTGCCCGGCGGCGTGGCGCTCGATCCGCCGGCGCGGGCGCTCGAGCGCGTGCGCGCCCAGTGCGATGCGGTCGAGCGGGAGGTGCTTTTCCTGCGCCGGATCTATGATGAACATGCCGGCCTGCAGGATCGCTTCATGGGCACCGGCATCGTCTCCCCGCAACTGGCCGCGCAACTGGGTCTGACCGGTCTGGCCGGACGCGCGAGCGGGCAGGCCGCCGATCTGCGCTGCGATCATCCCGGTGTGCCCTGGAATCAGCTGAACGTGACGATGGCGACCCGCCACGAAGGCGATGTCGGCGCGCGTGTCGATGTGCGTTTCGACGAAACCGTCGAGTCCCTGCGCCTGATCCGCGAACTGTGCGTGTCGATGCCGGCAGGCGTACATCGGCGCACGCTGACCGTACCGGCGCGCGAGGCTTTTGGTGCCGGTTGGGTCGAGGGCTGGCGCGGCGAGATCTTCGTTGCGCTCGAGCTCGATGCGACCGGTGCGATCCGGCGTTGCCATTGCCATGATCCGTCCTGGCAGAACTGGCCGGTGGTCGAACACGCGGCGATCGGCAACATCATTGCCGACTTCCCGCTGATCAACAAATCCTTCAATCTTGCCTATTCAGGGCACGATCTCTGATCCGGGGCCGACATGTGGAAAATCGGACTGCAGATCGGACGCACCGGGATCCGCACCGAGGCGCGCCCGGACGCGACCGACGAAATACGCGTCGAGATCGTGCGCATCCAGCGCGAGATCCTCGATATTCTCGGCAAGGCGCTGACCATCCGGGTAGTCGATGCCGGTTCGTGCAATGGCTGTGAACTGGAGATGCAGGCGCTCGGCAATCCGTACTACAACATCGAGGGGCTGGGCATCCGTTTCGTCGCCAGTCCGCGCCATGCCGACCTGCTGCTCGTGAGCGGGCCGGTATCGCGGCACATGGCCCATGCCCTGCGCCAGGCATGGGAGGCAACGCCCGAACCACGCCTGGTCGTCGCGGTCGGTGACTGTGGCCGTGACGGCGGCATCTTCGGCCGCGGCCATGCCACGCTGGGCGGCGTCTCGAGCGTGATTCCGGTCGACGTCGAAGTGCCGGGCTGTCCGCCGACGCCACTGCACATTCTGCGCGGGATCCTCGCCGCCGTGCGGCGCGAGTGAACGTGCAGGGCCGTCAGGTCCTGCACGCGCTCTTTCGGAACAGGTGAAGCAATCATCCACGCCCGGGCGCGTTCTGACGAGCTTCCCGGGCGCGGCCGATTACTTCCTCTCCTCAGGACTGCTCGCCGGACGGCGCGGTCTCGACCTGCTCCAGCGGCGTGCTGGCCACCGGCTTGCGTGGCCGGCGCACGCGACGCGGCCGTGGCGGCGCTTCGGCTGCTTCGGCCGGCAACGGCTGCGGTACTGCCGGCGCCGTCGTTTCGACCCATTGCAGTCCGGCAGACTCGATGACCGAGCGCAGTTCCTCACGGGGCAGGGCGATCGGCTCGGCCGCGTCGCTGCTCATGGCTGCCGGTGCGGCTTGCGGCGTGTCTTCGGTCTCGCGGGCGGCTTCCCCACCGACCCCGGCGGCTGAGGCCACGGGCTCGAGGGCATCCCGGGCGGGCTCTTCAGCCTCTTCGACGGCCTCCGGTGTGCGCTCTTGCGCCAGCGGCTCTGCAGCCTCGGCATGCGATGCCGGCGGCGACGCGGGAAGTGTTGCGGCTGGCGCGACATCAGCGGCGTCCTGGTCCCGGTCGTCACGATGTGCCGGTGCGCGTGTCCTGGCCGCACCGGTTTCGTCGGCGCTTGCTGCGTCCGCGACCATTGCCGGCGGTGCGTCGCTGACGGTATCCGCCGACTCGGGTTCGGCCATCTGCCGATCGACGGTCTCGACGGAGGGCTCCGGTTCGCGCGCAACTGCCGCTTCGGCCGCATCGGAGTCGCTGTGCGCGTCCGATTGCATGTCCGATTGCGCGTCCGCAGCATCCCCGGCGCCGTCGGCGCCGTTCACGGCGGCCGCATTTCGACTCCGGTTGGCCCCGCCGCGTCGTCCGCGTCGTCGGCGCGTCCCCGTGCGGCTGTCGCCGTCGCCGCTGCCAGCCTCCGCGTCACCCCCGTTCGTCCCGGCGGCGACAGCGATGTCGACATTTTCCTCCGCAGTGGCGAACGCGGCGGCGTCCGGCGCCATGACGTCGACCGTGGCCGTCCGTCCGTCATCCCCTTCACCGGCCGCCATCACCAGGGCAGTGCCCGCGACCGCTTCGACCGTGCTGCCTGCCGGCTCGCGCGCTGCCTGTCCTTCGCTGCGCCCATCGGCCTTCTCGCCGCGTCGGGCTCCAGCCTGCCGCGGCTCGCGCGGCTCCTGCTGTGCTTCAGACGTCGGCTGAGCGTCGTCGCCGGCACGAGCCCCGTTCCTTGCGCGCGACCCGCTTTCGGTACGCGCGCCGCGTTCCGCGCCGCGCTCCGCCCGGGGACTGCGTCCCGTGCTGCGCGCAGTCGATCCGGCTTCGCCGGCCGGTGCGCTCTGCTCACC